>MDTG01121568.1_pt1 | contig 20083 bp, 21 predicted proteins | sample 811421 | NCBI WGS metagenome assembly MDTG01 (sample SAMN05326645, study PRJNA326480) | marine metagenome | isolation source: seawater | place: Pacific Ocean: South East | collected 2011
ATGCAACTTTATATGCTGACGATATGTGGAATGCTGTTCTTGATGCGGGAAAGAAACATAATTTAATGGTTATTGCTCCTGCCCACCATAGAAGAATTCAAGCTGGTATTCTTTCGTGGGGACAAGATATGGATATGCAACATAATCCTTTCCAATGTAATCTTGGTTATCAAGTTTCTTTATCTGGTAAAGGTGAATGGAATAAAAAATCTGACTATGTTGGTAAAGCCGCATTAGAAAAAATGGGTAAAGAACTCAAAGATGGTAAAAAACCTTACAAATTACAATTAGTCGGATTTGAACTAGGTGGCAAACCAATTGAGGATTATGCGCCGGACTTTTGGCTAATTTCAGATGACAAAGGTGGTGAGCCTGTTGGATTTATAACATCTCCTTGGTATCACCCTGAAAAAAAGACAAATATTGCAATGGGATATGTACCTTTTGATGGAACATTGAATGCCAATGGATTTCCAAAAGGAAGGGTTGGGACTAAATATAAAGTTCATTTGCCTGAAAAATATTCTAATACACCAGGTCAACCTGTAGATGCTGTAGTAGTAGACATTCCTTTTAAAGAGTCTTTCAACGCAAACACAAGAGAAGTTGTAAAAGGTTAATAATTTCTGAGGGGGAGCAAATGCTCTCCCTCAAAAAAATTCATGAAAACTTTTTTAATTGCAGTTTGCATTATTATAACTATTGCTTTAATACTAATTCCTTTGTTTGCCTCTTACATAGAGCAAAAAAATAAAAATAAATAAAAAATGTTTGGTGAATTTTTAAATATTATATTTAGGTCTATCAAATTAGATAAATCACTATATAGCGATAATAAAAATTTTGGTGAAGCCTCAATTTATTTTGCTGGTTTGATAATGATTTTAGATGGGATAGCTGGAGCTATTGCGGCAAATACAATAATCAAAACCGCAATCGCAATGTCAGGTCTTACAGCAATAATAACTTGGTTTGTTTGGGCAATATTTATATATGTAATCGGTGTTAAACTTTTTCCAGATAAACAGACAAATGTGCCATTTAAAAAAGTTTTAACAGCTGTAGGATTTGCTCACGCTCCAGGATTATTGAGATTTTTTGCAGTAACTCCTGAATTGATGATTCCTATTATTTTTCTTACCCAATTCTGGATTTTTGCTGGATTAATTATTTCTACAAAGCAAATTTTAAATCTAAAATCAAATTTTAAATCATTTGGTGTTATTTTTTTATCATTTTTAATAATAGGAATGTTGTCTATTTCTTTTGTGATGAGTAGAATGAGCGCCCTTCCAATTAACAACATTTAAATTGGAAATATAGTTTTTGAAATTTTGCAAGAGTTACAAATTTTGAAACCTGTAAGAATTAAATTTTGAGAAACACTTTCATCTTCCTTTTTGCATTCATCACAAATATCATTTAGTTCATTTGTCTCTGTTTCATTATAAATTTCAAATTTTTCTCCAACTTTAGTCATTATCTGTAAGTCCTGCACCAGCTGCGCCCTCTTTCAAACTATCGCTCTCTTCAACAAATGTTTTTTCTGATAATTTATATAAACTTTTCCAATCATTTTCATTAAAGTTATCTTTGTTTTCTAAAAAAATTATTTCAATATCATTAGCAATAATTGGACAAATATTGATAAAAATTTTTGAATATATACTTAAATTGAAATTTAATAAAAATTCATATTCATTGAATTTTAAGTGAATTTTTTTTCCAACAATTTCTGAACTTCTACTTAAAAAAGGTAAAACCAAAAGCGGGAATGCAATTTTATTTATTTTAATTTTATTATATTTTTCCAATTTTTTTACTTGATCTAAAAAACTCACTCCAAAATTAATTGGACAATAAGCATTATTGTCTGAGCGGTTATCATTATTTATAATATTTAAATTTTCAAACTTTTTAGTTGTTTTTGATTTAAAATATGCATTTAAATTTTTGATACCTGCTATACCAAATAATTCTAATAACCTGACACCCTTTCCCACCTCTTCTGCAATACCCCAGGAATAACCAGCTGCTCTACTTGCACGTTTTGAGGTCGTTTCTATTTCACTCAAAGATCTCATCTTTATTAATTATAAACCCACTGTTGATCAAAATTGTTTAAATCCTCTGGCAAAGGTGCGCCTTGGAACATACAAATTCGAAGCCACTTGTCTGATCTTGGATCAAATTTTAATGCACCAAAAAAAGACAATTTTAATCTCAGCATATCAATTGGTACAACTTTTTCTGATATTGTATTATCTTGAATTTCAGCATAGGGAAATTTATCAATTATAAATGCTCTTCTAACAGCATGTCTCAAATCAGAGTGTTTTGATAAAAACTCATCTATAGTAGTTTTGCTATTAGAGTGTAACAACTCATTATGTAATTTTTTAATATCTCTAGCTATTGCCAATGGTTGTTCCAGCTCTGACCCTGTCTCCTTAAATCTATTAGAATATCTTGGTTCTTCTTTATTTTTTGAAATAAACCAAAAATTTTCGATGTTTTCTCTTTTGTTAAAATTTATTTTTAGAATATTAGGATATCTAATTTCAATTATATTCTTTAAATCATCAACAGTTTTATCGGCTGGAATATTAAAATATTTTTCTTCCTCTGAGCTCATTTTCTTTATCAATGGTTTTACAATTTCATCGAATGGTTCCATCATCATAGAAACAACATACTCAATACATTCATCACACACTTCTTGCTCAAGCCATAAATAAATCTTGTTAAATGGATAATCAGCATCGAATGTAAAGTCATTATTTAAAAACTTAATAGTTTTTCTTACGTTTTTAAGTAATGAATTAATTTTTTTTAATTGATACTCGCTTTCTGTATTCCAACTTGTGATATTCTTAATTGAGTTTGTTAAACTTGTTTTAAATAATTCTACTCTAGAATTTTCAACTTTTTTCAATTCTCTAATTTTTTTAAGGGCTGTTTCTCTACAAAATATCCAATTATTCAATAGAGTAGGATGATTAACAATAAATGGTGCCATACCTAATCCTGTAGAATTTCCAATTCCTAAGTTTTTACAAATTAGTGGATCTAATTTAACAGCAGATTTCGGATTTTTTGATTTTGCAACATGATTAACTTGATCAAAGGTAAATTGTCTAACAAGATATACCAGCATCATTTCAAGTCTAAATGGACCATTTATTTCTTCTCTGTTCTTAATTCTAAATCTATCAGCGAGCCCAAATTTACCTGAACCATAAACTGCTGTAGTTCTATAAAGATAACCCACTTTATTTAAAAGACTCAAATCCGGTTGTTTCCCTTTGCTCAGATTTTCAACAACATGATCAAAAACTCTCAAAGATTTATTTGCTCTAGAAAGCGTCAACTCTTTATATGATAACCTATCAACCTCTTGTTTGGGCACCTCATTCTTTAATCTTTCAATATCTAATTTAGATGGAACACCATCATATAAGGTAAAGGCTGCATCCCACTTTGTTGCAATTACTCTATCTGATCTTTCATCATCATTTATTTTATTTGCAAAACATACTAATGAATAGACTCTTTCCTTTTTCTTATAAGAATAAACAGCAGTGCCGAAACCATTCTCATCTAAATTAAATAAATCTCTATTATATTCCCAATCTTTAAATTCTTCTAAAAAACTTCTCAAAAAAGATAGTTTGGATTGGTGAAATGAACCTAATCTTGATAACTTCATTATTACATTGGGATCTCGCAATTTTACTTCCATTTAAATTGTCTTATAAAAGTTAAACCAATTATTTCCTAGTATGCCTTTTATCTCACTTTCAGAAAATCCAATTTTTTTTAGGCCTAATTCTAAGTTTTTGAAACCTCTTGCATCTTTAAACCAATTGGGTTGTTTTGGAAATCCTGGTTTATTCTTTGAACCTTCGCCAAAGTTTTTATTTTTTGACCATGTTCCATTTCTCATCCATTCAACAACTGAATCTGGCTGATTGAGACATAAGTCAGAACCAATTCCAATATTTTTAACGTTCATTACTTCTGCAGTTTTTGCAACCATTTCACAAAAGTTTTCTAAAGTGCAATTAGAATTGTCTTTTAAATGATGAGGATATAAAGAAAGACCTAACATTCCCCCACTATCTCCTAGGGCTTTTAATAGATCTTTAGATTTATTTCTTTTTGCAGAGTGCCAAAAAGATGGATTAGCATGAGTAATTGCAATTGGTTTTTCACTTAATTCAATTGCATCAAAAGTGCTTTTTTCTGCAGAATGAGACATGTCTATTACAATTCCTAATCTATTCATTTCTCTGATTACCTCTTTTCCAAAATTAGTTACACCACTATCAATTTTTTCATAGCATCCAGTAGCTAATAGAGATTGATTATTGTAAGTTAATTGCATAAATCGACATCCAGCTTGATGAATTTTTTCAACTAAATTTATATCATCTTCAATAGGAGAGCAGTTCTGAAATCCAAAAAAAATTGCTGTTTTATTTTCTAACTTTGCTTTTTCAATATCCTTAAAACTTTTACCAAAAAAAATAAGGTCTGAATTTTTTTCAAATAATATTTCCCATTTTTTTATTTCAGCCAATAATTCATTGTAATCCTCATGATAAACAATTGTAACATGCACTGCATCTAGTCCTGCTTCTCTATTTATTTTAAAAATCTCTCTAGACCAATTGCAGTACTGAAGATTGTCTATTTTGTAGTTCATGATTTAAGATATTAAATCATACCAATATGTATTTTTAAATTCTATAAATTTTATTGAAATATTAACTATATTTTGAAATAAGGTTTAAATGTAAATCCATGAACAAAAATATAAAACATAAAGTATCGATAATTATGGGTAGTCAGTCAGACTACAAAATAATGAAACTTTCAGAAAAAACTCTGAAAAATTTAAAAATATCATTTGAAACTAAAATTATTTCAGCTCATAGGACGCCTACTAGAATGTATGAATATGCAAAAAATGCAGAAAATAAGAATATTCGAGTTATTATTGCCGGTGCTGGTGGTTCGGCCCATCTACCTGGAATGATAGCCGCACTTACATCGATACCTGTTCTTGGAGTACCAATTGAAAGTAAAAAACTAAAAGGCTTAGACAGCTTGCTATCTATTGTGCAAATGCCAAAAGGAATACCCGTTGGAACTTTAGCGATAGGTAAGGATGGGGCTATTAATGCAGCATTAATTGCTGCAGCAATAATTGGAAATACTGATTTAAAAGTTAAAAAAAGATTGAAAAATTGGAGAAGTTTGCAAACTAAATCTATAAATAAGATTCCAAAATAAAATGTCAGAAATTACTCTTGGTATTCTTGGTGGTGGTCAACTCGGAAGTATGCTTTCAATTGCTGCCAAAAAATTGAATATAAAAAGTATAATTTATTGTGATGATAAAGATGCATCGGCACAAAATTTTTGTGATGAATTTATTTTTGCTGAATATGATAATAGAAATAAAATTAATGAATTTTCCCAGAAAGTAGACTTTATTACTTTTGAGTTTGAAAATATACCCTATGAAACTTTAAATGAATTAAATAAATTAAAACCAGTTTATCCAAGACCATCAGTTAATAGATTAATTCAACATAGATTGGCAGAAAAAGATTTCGTAAACAAATTAAATTTAAGAACGACTAGATATGTGCATATTGAAAATAAAAAAGATCTTGAGCCTTTAACAGACTTTTTACCTGGCATCTTAAAAACTACTACTATGGGATATGACGGAAAAGGCCAATATCCAATTCAAAGTATTAAAGAAATTTCTTCGTTGAATATAGATTTTTCAAAAGAGTATATTTTAGAAAAATTAGTTAAATTAAAAAAAGAAATTTCAGTAATTATAACTCGTTTTGGAAATAATAAATATGAAATTTATGAACCGATTGAAAATACTCATGAAAATCAAATTCTAAAAAATTCAAAAATTCCAGCTGAAATTAGTAATAAATTACTTAATCAATCTAAAGATTGGTCAATACAAATAGCTGAAGAACTAAAATATATTGGAACACTTTGTGTTGAATTCTTTGTTGATAGAAATGACAATCTTTATGTAAATGAAATTGCTCCAAGAGTTCATAACTCAGGGCATTTAACAATTAATGCATATAACGTAAGTCAATTTGAAAATCATGTAAGAGCTGTATGTGCGCTAGATCAAGTTAAACTAAAAAAGATATCAAACGCTGAAATGATTAATTTAATTGGCAATCAAATCACTCCCTATAGAAAAAATTCAACACTAAATGAAAATCAATTTTTCTTTGATTATCTCAAAAAGGAAATTAAAGAACAAAGAAAAATGGGACATTTAACAATCTTAAAATAAATGCTTAAATCTATCGAAGGTAATTTTGATAATCCTAAAGTCAATGAGCTTCTCAAAAAACATTTTATAGAGCTGAAAGAAGCGTCACCGGATGGTAGTGCTCATGTGTTAGATATTCCTGGTTTAAAAGTATCCTCTATAAAATTTTGGAGTTTATGGAAACATAATCAGCTAATGGGTTGTGGGGCATTAAAATTTTTAGATAAAGAGCATGGAGAATTTAAATCTATCAGAGTACATGATAATTTTAGAAGAAAAGGTAACGGTATTAAAGTTATTAATCATCTCATTTATGAAGCAAAAAAATTAAGTATAAAAAAATTAAGTATTGAAACTGGTGCTGGAGATTTTTTTGCTCCAGCAAGAAAACTATTCGATAAATGCGGGTTTAAGCCTTGCCCTCCCTTTGCGCACTACAAAGAAGATGAAAATTCTCTTTACTTAACTAAGCTAATTAACAACAATTAAAAAATAAAATGAATTTTTTAATATATTTTGTTGACAAAACTCAATAATTTATAAAAAAAGCATAAATTACTTAATTATAAGTAATAAATTAATATAACAATAAAGAGTAAGAAGAAAAAATATGAGTCTACAAGGAAAAGTAAAGTGGTTCAATCCGACTAAAGGTTTTGGTTTTATTGAGCGTGAGGATAAAGAAAAGGACGTTTTCGTCCACGTAAGTGCAGTTAGAGATGCTGGCATGAATGGTTTAGATGAGGGTCAAGCTTTGACTTTCGATGTTGAAGATGGTCCTAAAGGTCCTTCAGCAGTTAATTTAAAAACTGCGTAATTTTCATAATCTTATTTATTGGCTGTAACTAATTTGTATAATTTTATAATTTTTTATAGCCAATAAAATTTTTTTCAAAAATCTAAAATAGAAAAGTTTATTCAGGCATAGCTGTATATATTTCTTGCATATAAATTTTAAGACATTATTTCTATTGATTGATTTATTTTAAAAAACTTAATTTGAATTATTTAGTTCTTAATTTATGATTGGAATTTTAGGTGGAATGGGGACTCAAGCTGGTTTGGATTTCTGTAATAAGCTAGCAATTTTAAATAGAGGAAAAATTGATCAAGAATATCCTTTATTTTTACTTTACAATAAATCAAATATCCCTGGGAGACCAGAGTCTATTGGAGTTCAAACAGGAAATATATCTAATAAAAGAAAAAGTAAGCAAAGTAAAAAAAAATATAATTTAGTTTTAAAAAGTTTATTAAAGGGTTGCAGACTTCTTCAAAAAAATAAATGTAAGTTTATTGTAATTCCATGTAATACTGCGCATTATTGGTATGATGATTTAAAAAAGGCTATTAATATTCCAATAATTAATATGCCTAAAGAAGTTTACAAACAAACAAGAAAAACTTGTAAGAAAAATTCAAAAATAGGGCTTTTAGCAACTGAAGGTACTTTAAAAACTGGTGTTTATAATAAAATTTTTGATAAAGATTTTAATCTTCAATTTCCAACTAAATCTTTACAAAAAAGTTCAGTAAACAATTCAATAAAACTTGTAAAAATGGGTAACGTTAAGGCAGCAGCAAATAGAATTCGACCAGCAATAAAGTATCTGCTTAAGCAAAAATGTAAAAAAATAATTTTAGGATGCACTGAATTGCCAATTGCAATTTTTGCATTTAAATCTTTTAAAAATATTAAGTCTTCAAAAGTATTCTACGATCCTAATTTGATATTAGCTATTTCAGCAATGAAAAAATATTATAGATAATTAATGAAATCTAAAGAAAGACCGCATGTACTATTTGTTGCAGAAAAAATATATTATGAAGTATCAAAAATTAAAAAAGCGAATCCAGAATTTTCAATTACTGATGCAATCGAGTTGTTTATTGGATCTAAAACTTATAAAGAAATTAGCAGTGGAAAATTTCATGATGAATGGTTTGAGGTTCTTAAAAAAAAATGAATTTATAGATAAAAAAACTAATAAAAAGATTCCAGATGAAACGCTAAGATTGCTTCAAATTCAAAAAGATGTGATGATTAAACAGTTAATTCAATTTCCTGATTTATATTATGCTAAAAGCCACTTTCCACTTGAAATATCACAAAGGGCGTTTAATAGCCTTTGGCGAATTTGTGAAAGCTACGAATTATGGTGTAAGGAAAGTAAGCAGACGAATTTAATTTATTTAAAAATTATTGACTGATATTTTTTCTAATTTCAATTCTTTTTGAACCATTAATATTCTTTTCTCAATAAAATTTTTAAATGCTTCGTTTTCTTTTTTTTAATTATTTTGTTTAGCTAATTTTTTTTGTGTTAAGATGATTCTTTTTTTAACTAACTCTCTAAGTTCTTCGTTTAAACCTTTTTTTTTACTTTTTTTTTTCATTTCATCGGTAACAAAGGCTAGTGAATTTTTGCCTGTTTTTTTTTTTATTTCGCTATCAATTAAAAGTTGAGCTCCAGCTTTATATAAATTTCCTGAGGAAATTACAGTCACTCCTGGTCCAATCAAGGATGCAATTTGTATGAACCCACTTAAGAACATAAAAGATAAAACAATGAAACTTATTCTTAATAACTTTAAAATCATGATTAAACCTTATTTGATTTGTCTCATTATCTCAAATAAGAAATAGTCCAAATTAGGCTTATAATCTTGTTAATTTACTAATAATTATAATCTATAAAATAAAATGATTAGAACTCTCCCTTTTATCTTTGTTATTCTTTGGTCATCAGCTTTTATCACAACAAAACCGTTAGTTAACAATAGTGAGCCTTTTACAGCTCTAGCATTTAGATTTTTTATTGTATCATTAGGTTTTTATTTTTTTTCTATTGTTACAAAACAAAAAATACTCGTTAATAAAAAAAATATTTTTCAATCTATTTTAAGTGGTGTACTTTTTCATGGTTTTTATCTTGGGGGAGTTTTTTTCTCAATCTCAATAGGTATGCCCACTGCTATTGCAGCCTTAATAGTTACGCTTCAACCAATCTTGACTAATGTTTTGAGTGGTAAATTTCTTGGTGAAAAAGTTTCTCGAAGTCAATGGTTAGGTGTTTTGTTTGGATTTGTTGGTTCAGCAATGGTTATTGGGCTGGATATTGGTTCAGATATTCCTTTGATAGGTTTATTCTCAACATTAATTTCATTGATATCCATAACAGCTTCCACAATTTGGCAAAAAAAACTTAGTTTGAATTTACCTCTTTCTGTAAGCAATCTATATCAATCAATAGGAGGTTTTTTATTTCATTTGTTAATAATAGTTCTATTCGTTGAACCATATATTGATTTAAACAAAATTTTTATAATTGCTATGAGTCATCAAATAATACTTGTTTCATTTGGAGCATTTACAATATTGATGTTTTTAATTAAAAATAACTCAGCAAGTAAAACAGTATCAATTTTTTTTCTAATTCCACCTACTTCAGCTTTCATGGCTTGGTTATTTTTAGGTGAGAAATTAAATCATATTGATATAATTGGTTTTGTTATCGCTTCAGTCGGTGTCTATATTGCAACAAGAAATAGTAAAAATTAAACACCAATATAACCATACTCTAAAGAAGAGTCTGTAATCGAGTGATATAAAGATTCTCCAAAACTTCTTAAAGTGAATAATCTTACTTTGTAGGGATTATTATCAAGCATATCTGCAGTAAACGCTATACCATTGTATGTAGAATTTATTGAATTATTTTTTTCAAAAATGTCAAAATTAAATGGACAGCCTTTTTTTAATACTTCTTTGGTTTTATGACCTTCAATTTCAAATATAGCTCTTGAATGAGATAAATCTGTTACTGCAAAATCTGTTTCTTTGAATAATTCTGTAATATTTTCAATTAAGTTTTTTTTCGTAGATACTAAAAGCCAGTTCTTTGGACCACTCCATAAAATTCTTGTATCAGTATTACTTACTACACTAAGTGGCTGATCTTTTAATTTTAAACCGTCAATTTCAATACTTTCAAATAAGATTGAAGAATTTTTATACTGAACTATTTGGACTATAAGTAAATTTTTTATCTCTAAAATTTTTAAAAGTTCATTTTCTTTTTTATTTTCATAATCACCAAAATTACCTTTTGAATGAACATTTTCTAAAGCTGAGGAAAAACTCATGATCTTACTCTTTCACCTTTTGGATCAACATAATGTGAAGAAACTATTTCAACCGGTATTACTTTGTTTTTTAGTGGAGACATTACAAATAATTTTTCACCAATCATATTTTTTCCATTTTTTAAAATAGCTAAAGAAAATGGATTGTCCTTTTCAACACTCCAGCATGATGCTGAAATATAGCCTAATTTGGGATTAGGTAGTGGTGCTTTAGCATCTTTGACTAAATGTGAACCTTCTGGAATACTTGTTTTTTTATCTAAAGGAACAACCCCAACGACTCTTTGTCTATCTTCTGCTACAAAAGCTGATCTTTGCAATGATCTTTTTCCAATAAAATCTTTCTTCTTACTTATTAGACCATCTAAACCATTATCGTATGGAATTGTTCTTCCATCTAATTCTGAACCTGCAACATGTCCCATTTCAATTCTAAGTGTAGATAATGCTTCTGTTCCATAAGGTTGAATTTTAAATTCCTCACCAAATTCAATTATTTTTTCCCACATAAAATTTCCATAATCTGACCCTACGTTCACCTCGTAAGCCAATTCGCCCGAGAACGAAATTCTAAAAATTCTTGCTTTTACTCCAAACAAATCTCCTTCTATGTATCCCATAAATGGCAAGCCCTCATTAGACACATCGTTATTTGGAAATAATTTTTTTAATAAATCTCTGGATTTAGGGCCTGCAATCGCAGCACCAGCCCATTGTTCAGTAGTTGAAACAACATTTACATTTAGATGTGGCCAAACTAGTTGCAAATAATACTCAAGATGTGAAAGCACATTAGCTGCTTGAGCAGTTGTTGTTGTCATATGATAATGATTTTCTGAAATTCTTGTAGTAGTACCATCATCCATTACAATTCCGTCTTCTCTAAGCATTACACCATATCTAGCTTTCCCTACAGGTAGTTTAAGCCAAGCATTGGTATAAACTCTATTTAATAATTCAGCTGCATCCGTACCCTTAACATCTATTTTTCCTAACGTTGTTACGTCACAAACTCCTACATTAGTTCTAACATTTTTGGCTTCTCTTTTAGAAGCTTCAAATAAATTTTCATTTCCTCTTTTGTAATATCTCGGTCTTAACCAAACTCCAGCATCGACAAAAACTGCATTGTTTTTTTCATGCCATGAATGCATAGGTGATTTTCTAGTTGGTTTAGAATGAATACCAACCTCTCTTCCAACTATTGCTCCTATAGAAACAGGTGAATATGGAGGTCTAAAAGTTGTATGGCCTACTGCTGGTACAATTTTATTTTCAATTTCAGATACTAACTGCAAACCATTTAAATTACTTGTTTTACCTTGATCAGTTGCCATACCAAGAGTTGTGTATCTCTTAACATGTTCTATTGATCTATAACCTTCTCTCAATGCTATTTCAATATCTGAGACCGCGACATCATTTTGAAAATCTAAAAACCTTTTATAATTTTTTCCTTTTGGTAATGGTACACACCAAAATTTGTCATGTTGAGAATATTTCTTTTCAACAACATTTGGGATTGATACTTTATTTTCTTTTTCTGTTATTTTTTTTTGACAACTCAGCACCTACATTGAATGAAGTCTTTAATGTTTTTTCTAATGAAAATATACCACTAGCCGCACCCAATGTGGTTTCATTTTGTTTAGGAACACCAGGTACAAATGCGTCTATTTTTTTATTAAATGTTGTTTTATTTCCTGATTGAGAAGCTAAATGGATAGATGGAGTCCAAAATCCAGAAACACATATACAGTCACATTTAATATTCTCAATGTTTCCTAATTTTTTTTTATCTTCTGAGATTTTAGAAATATCTGCTGATTTAACTTTTTTATAACCTTGTGCAGCAACAACTACATAGGAAAATTTAATATTAATTCCTAAATTTTTTGCCTCATCAATAATTTCTGAGTCTGCATTTTTTCTAGAGTCCAAAACAATTGGATTGATTCCATTTTTTTTAAACTCAATTGCAGTTTCATACCCACTGTCATTATTTGTGAATACTAAAGGATTTTTACCAACTAAAACTCCATAAACTTTTAAGTATTCTTTTGCGGCAGATGAAAGCATTACACCGGGAGTATCGTTATTTCCAAAAACTATAGGCCTCTCAATTGAACCGGACGATATTAAAACTTCTTTTGCTCTAATATACCAAAGCTTTTTATTTGGATGATATCTTTTAGTTTTTGGTAAATGATCGCTGACTTTTTCTGACATTACTAGCATGTTGTGATCGTAATATCCAAAAATTTGAGATCTGTTTTTAACTGTTACATTTGGCATTTCTTTTAGTTCTGCGATTATTCCATTAGCCCAGTCCTTTCCAGATTTATTTCCTATATTGACATCACTTGTTAATAGAGTTCCACCAAATCGGGGTTTATCTTCAGCTAAAATAACTTTTGCGCCGTTTTTTGCTGCAGCATAAGCACTTGCTAGGCCTGAAGGGCCTGAGCCAACAATAAGTAAATCACAATACTCATATTTATGCTCATACCTCTCTTTATCATGTTTTATTGATGCATACCCCAGTCCAGCAGCTTTCCTGATAAATGGCTCATAAACTTTGTACCAAAAACTTTTTGGCCACATAAATGTCTTGTAATAAAATCCAGCAGGCAAGAAAATCTTAAGTAAATTATTAATTGCACCAATATCAAAATTTACACTTGGCCAACAATTTACACTTTTTGCTTCCAAGCCTTCAAAAAGTTCTTGTTCAGTTGCTTTAATGTTTGGCTCAGTTTCACCATTTCTATAAAGCTGAACAATTGCATATGGTTCATCAACTCCTGCACCAAAAAAACCTCTTGGTCTATGATATTTGAAACTTCTACCTACTAAATGAACTCCATTTGCTAATAATGCTGAAGCTAAGGTGTCTCCCTCATAACCATAATAAGTTTTACCGTTAAACTTAAATGAGAGTTTTTTATCTCTATTAATCAATCCAATATTTTCTAATCTAAAACTTTGATCCATTATGAGATTTCCTCGTTAGCTTTAAGTGTATTAAAAATTTCGTGGGTTGCCGTATCTCTCTCTACTTTTATCCATTGTCTACAACCTGATAAATGTTGCCATAGTTCCCAATGTTTTCCTCTTAAGCTTTTTCTATTATAAACGAAATTATCCCAGTCTTGATCTGAAGTTTCTTTATTTAACTCAGGTCTTTTGACGCTTGCATCGCCTCCATATGAAAACTCATTTTGTGATCTTATTCCACAATGTGGACACTTAATATGAAGCATTTATGAAATCCAAGTTTTTGTACCAAGTCCTTTTTCATCAAGCAAGTGACCTGTATTAAATCTGTTTAAATTATATCCCGCATTCAATTCATGAACTCTATCTTGCGCAATAGTATGAGCAAAAGTCCAACCAGATGCCGGTGTTGCTTTGAAACCTCCATAGCACCAACCACAATTTAAGTACAAACCTTGAATATGGGTTTTGTCAATAATCGGTGAACCGTCCATAGACATATCCATTATTCCACCCCAAGTTCTAAGCATCTTCAATTTACTTAAAAAAGGCATCATTGCGATTCCCTCTGTTAATACATGTTGTAGTGTTGGTAAATTTCCTCTTTGAGCATAGCTATTGTATCCGTCTAAGTCTCCTCCCATAACCATTTCACCTTTATCTGATTGACTTATATAAAAATGACCAGCACCAAACGTAACAACATTATCTAAAACTGGTTTAACTGGCTCAGATACGCAAGCTTGTAAAAGATGTGTTTCTATTGGCAAGGTCATGTTTAATTTTTCAGCTAAAACATTGGTACTTCCTGCAACACATAATCCAATCTTTTTTGTTTTAATATCTCCTCTAGACGTCCTTACTCCATTAATTTTTCCTGCAGATACATCAAATCCAATTACTTCGCAATTTTGAATTATATCTACACCCATAGAATCTGCTTGACGGGCATAACCCCAGGCCACTGCATCATGTCGCGCAGTTCCCGCACTTGGTTGCATTAATCCTCCGAAAATTGGAAACCTTACATTTTCAGAAAAATCTGCCATTGGAATAATTTCTTTCACTTGTTCTCTACTCAACAAAACTGCGTCGATGCCATTTAATCTCATTGAATTTCCTCTTCTTGCATAAACATTCATTTGAGCATCTGAATGTGCAAGATTAATAATTCCTCGCGGAGAGAACATTACATTGTAATTTAAATCTTGACTCATTCTTCGCCACAGATCCATTCCAAATTCACTGAACAAACCGTTGTCATCATGCATATAGTTTGATCTAATAATTGTAGTATTTCGACCTACATTTCCTCCACCGATCCAGCCCTTTTCAATAATTGCAACATTTGTAATATTATGTTCTTTTGCCAAATAATATGCTGTAGCTAGACCATGACCACCACCTCCTATAATGACAACGTCATATTCTTTTTTGGGTGTAGGATCTTTCCATGCTAAATCCCATTTTTCATGATTAGAAAGAGCATTTTTGATAAGATTAAATATAGAATATTTTTGCATTATTAAATTTTATAGCAATGAATATAAATAGTTCATATTTTTTTTATATATAATTTTTAGATATTTCCAAAGCCCTTAAAAAGAGATACTAATCGACAAATTTTAATATTTATAAAGGACTTTAATGAGCGAAGTTAAAACAGATATACAAATAGCAAGAGAAGCAAAAATGCAGCCAATAAAAGATATTTTGGCTAAAATTAATGTGCCGGATGAAAGCTCAGCCTTCAGTCCTATGGGTAGACATATAGCAAAAATTAATTTGGAATATTTAAACACACTAAAGAAAAAAGATGGAAATTTAATTCTAGTCACAGCTATAACACCAACGCCTGCCGGAGAAGGTAAAACTACAACTTCTGTAGGGTTAAATGATGGATTAAATAAGATTGGAAAGAAATCTATTGTTTGTTTGAGAGAACCTAGCCTTGGGCCATCTTTTGGAATGAAAGGTGGGGCTGCAGGCGGTGGTTATGCACAAGTAGTTCCTATGGAGCAAATCAATTTACATTTTACAGGTGACTTTCATGCAATTACTTCTGCACACAACTTATTGTCAGCTCTAATTGATAATCATATTTACTGGGGTAATAAATTAAACATTGATGTGAGAAGAGTAGTTTGGAAAAGAGTCATGGATATGAATGATAGATCCTTAAGATCTATTGTGGTTGATTTAGGTGGAGTTGCTAATGGATATCCTAGACAAGACGGTTTTGATATTACTGTTGCATCTGAAATAATGGCAATCTTCTGTTTAGCTACAGACCTTAAAGATTTAGAAAATAGAATAGGAAATATTACTATCGGTTACACTCGAGATAAAAAAGCTATTTGTGCTAAAGATCTAAATGCACAGGGTCCTATGACTGTACTCTTAAAAGAGGCTATAAGACCTAATGTGACTCAAACTTTGGAAAATAATCCTGCAATTATTCATGGAGGACCATTTGCAAATATTGCACACGGATGTAATTCAGTGATAGCCACAAAAGCTGGACTTAAGTTAGCGGACTATGTAGTAACAGAGGCAGGATTTGGAGCAGACCTTGGTGCAGAAAAGTTTTTAGATATTAAATGCAGAAAGTCAGGAATTAAACCTGATTGTGTAGTCATAGTAGCAACAATCAGAGCCTTGAAAATGCATGGAGGTGTAGCAAAAGATGAATTAAAAAATGAAAACGTTGATGCATTAAAAAAAGGATTGGTAAATTTAGAAAGACATATAAATAATACTAGAAAATTTGGTCTTCCAGTTACTATAGCTGTTAACCACTTTATAACAGATACTGACAAAGAAATGGATACACTGCTTGATTTTTGCAAAACTCAAGGAGTTAAAGCATCAAAATGTACTCATTGGTCGAATGGAGGTAAAGGAACTGAGGAATTGGCAAAAAATGTTGCTGAAATTTGTGAAGATAAAAAAAATACTTTTAAATATTTATATGAAGACAATTTACCATTATTTAAAAAAATAGAAAAAATTGCTCAAGAGATCTATCATGCAAGTGAAGTTGTGGCTGACACTAAAGTAAGACAACAATTAAAAGATTTTGAGGAAAAAGGTTATGGAAATCTTCCAGTTTGTATCGCTAAAACTCAATATAGCTTTTCAACTGATCCTAATCTTAAAGGTGCACCTACAGGTCATGTTTTGCCAGTAAGAGAAGTTAGATTATCTTCAGGTGCAGAATTTATAGTTGTTGTTTGTGGAGAAATAATGACAATGCCAGGATTGCCACGTGTTCCTGCTGCAGATTCAATTAAGTTAAATGATAAAGGCGATATAGAAGGTCTTTTTTAAACCTTTATTTTAAGTTTTTTATTGCTAACTATTGTTCTTAATAAATTGTTCATAAGTGGAATTTTTTTTTTGTCAATTTTTTTCAAAATATATGGGGCAATCTCTCTCGCAAGCTGCTCACCTTCAACGGTATCATTTGGCATAAATCTTTTTTTTGCTATCTTAAAAGTTAATCCTTTACCTAAGTAGCTTCCCATCTTACTGTTTCTTCCTCCAGCTGCACTCACATATAAGTCGCCGATGCCAGCAAGACCTAGTGTTGTTTCGTCCTTACCTTTAAAATATTTAGTTAAATATTTCATTTCTATCACAGATTTTTGAAATAAATTTGAAGATGCATTTAAACTTTGTCCTGCACCAATAATCATAGAATAAATATTTTTAATTGCTGAACACACTTCTATGCCAATAATATCATTGGAAAATTCTGTCAGATAATATTTGGTAGAAATCATCTTACCAATTTGTTTGGCTTTTTTAATATCTTTATTAGCAACAATAACATTTGTTTGATTTTTTCTAGCAAGTTCTTTGGCTAAACAAGGTCCTTTTAAAATAGAAATATTAGATATGTTGTAATTTTTCCTTAATTGTTCTGAAATAGTTAAAATTTTCTTATTTTTTTTTTCGTACTTTAGTCCTTTGGTCAAAACTAAAATTGGCGATTTGATACTCATATTTTTTAAGTATTTACCAATGAAATCAATTCCCGAAAGGCTTAAAGCAATAACAATTAAGTCAAACTTTTCATTTAACAAATCATTAGTAAATTTTCTAAATTTCAATTTTTTTGGTAATTTTATTTTTAAAGCCGAGTGAAATTTATTTTTTGATGAAAGATTTCTAATAAAATTTTTGCTGTATGGTTCTGTAATTGTGACTCTATTATTATTTTCTAAACATGGAATTGTAAATGCTGAGCCCATAGCTCCACCGCCGATGACTAAAATTTTTTTCATAATAAATTATTAATTTATTGCTATTTTTATCATTTTACTGGTAAAATACAGTCTTAAATTTATTTTGAATGGAGATTACTTAATGACAAAAGTAGCAATTATTGGTGCTGGACCGTGTGGTTTGTCTATGTTGAGATCTTTCGAACAAGCTGAGAAAAAAGGTGAAAAAATTCCTGAAATAGTTTGTTTTGAGAAACAAGAAGACTGGGGAGGTTTGTGGAACTACAGTTGGAGAACAGGTTCAGATCAATACGGAGATCCTGTGCCAAATAGTATGTATCGATATTTGTGGTCAAATGGACCAAAAGAATGTTTGGAGTTTGCTGACTATTCTTTTGATGAACATTTTGGAAAACCAATTCCATCCTTCCCACCTAGAGAGGTTTTATATGATTATATTATTGGAAGAGTAAATAAGGGAAATTTAAAAAAAAAAATAAAATTTAATACAAGGGTACTAAATACAATATTTAAAAATGAAAAATTCGAGATAAGTTACCAAGACAAAATTAATAATAAAATTTTGAAAGATAATTTTGATTTTGTGGTTGTTTCTACTGGTCATTTTTCTGTTCCATTCATTCCAGAATATAAGGGCATGAAATTATTTCCAGGTAGGATTATGCATTCTCATGATTTTAGAGATGCTGAGGAATTTAGAGATAAAAATGTGATAGTCTTGGGAAGTAGTTACTCTGCAGAAGATGTTGCACTACAATGTAATAAGTATGGAGCAAAAAGTGTAACGATAGGTTATAGACACAATCCTATGGGGTTTAAGTGGCCTAAAGGAATGAAAGAGGTGCACTATCTAGATAGATTGGAAGGTAAAAAAGCTATTTTTAAAGATGGCACCGAACAAGATGCCGATGTTATAATTTTATGTACTGGTTATTTACATCATTTTCCATTTTTAGAGGAAAGTTTACAATTAAAGACTAATAACAGACTTTATCCACCAAAATTATATAAAGGTGTAGTATGGCAAGATAATCAAAAACTTTTATATCTTGGAATGCAAGATCAGTTTCATACGTTTAATATGTTTGATTGTCAGGCTTGGTACGCAAGGGATGTAATAATGAATAAGATTAAAATGCCAAATAATTCCGAAATTGCGAATGATATTAACAAATGGGTAGCAATGGAGGAAAAGTTAGAAAACCCAGATCAAATGATAGATTTTCAAACTGAATATACAAAAGAGCTACATGAAATGTCAAATTATCCCAAAATTGATTTTGAGTTAATTAGAAAGCATTTTAAAGAATGGGAACACCATAAAGTTGAAGATATTATGACTTATAGGAATAAATCATTTTCATCTCCTGTTACTGGTTCGGTTGCACCAATTCACCATACGCCCTGGGCAAGTGCTATGGATGATTCATTAAAAACTTTTTTAGATAAATAATTTGATTTAAGCAATACCGAGATGTTGTTTTCTTTTTTCAACCCAGGTTCTAATTAAATTATCGAATATCAAACCAATAAACGCTACACAAATACCAAGCGTTAATCCTATTCCTGCACCATTTTTATCTGATAGAGCTTTAAGAATATATTGTCCCAAATCTTCAGTTCCAATGAATGCTCCAATTATAACCATAAACAGTGCAAATACGATTGTTTGGTTTAAACCAAGCATCATATGTGGAAAAGCTAATGGAAATTCTATTTTAGTTAACCTTTGAAATTTATTTACACCAGACATCGTTGCTGCATCATGTAAAGCAGCTGGAACACTTCTAAGTCCCTCTATAGTATATCTGGTTGCGGGAATCGTTGCATAAACTATAACTGCTATTAATACCGATGTATCAGTTATTCCAAAAAGCATCATAACTGGAATCAAATAAACAAATGACGGAAATGTTTGAAAAATATCGCAAACACCTAACATAAAGCTAGTTGAATGTTTATTTTGAAAACACAATGTACCAACTGTAAATCCTATAACACATGATACAATTACTCCAAAAGTTGCCATATAAGTCGTGACCAAGGCTCTATCCCACCAAGGGCTTAAAGCTATAAATAATGTTAATCCACAAACGACTAAAGCCGAACGAATTCCCCCAATTAAATATCCTGCTCCAACAACTAAGACCAATGTAGCTACAGCTGGCATTCTTAAGTATAAGGCTCTCATTGGTTGAAGCACCTCTACAATTAACCACGTATTAAATGCCTTTATGTAAATGAAAAAAGTATCAAAAATCCAATCAACTCCTTTATTCCAAAAATTAGCCGTGGATATTCCTTTGTTATGCGGAACCTCAAATAAATAATTATATCCTTCTTTAAAATAAAAAGACCCAAAATA
>MDTG01122041.1_pt1 | contig 20083 bp, 29 predicted proteins | sample 811421 | NCBI WGS metagenome assembly MDTG01 (sample SAMN05326645, study PRJNA326480) | marine metagenome | isolation source: seawater | place: Pacific Ocean: South East | collected 2011
AAGCATACTAAACTTATAAAAAATACTAATTGTGTCAGTTCCATTACGACTCCATTAATTTATCTAAGTAAGCAAAGTCATGTGTACCCATAATTTGTACACCATATTTGCCAGTGTCTTCATCTTTATTTGCTTGGTAGGTTAAGTCATAACCTTTTTCTTTTAGAATTGCAACATTATCTAAAAATTCTTTATAATCGTCTTCACTTAAAACATGTATCATTTAACACCCAAATCCTAATTGGCCTTTAATCCAATTGTTAATATTATCTTCTCCAAAAACTTTTTCTTCATGATTAATTTGCGACCAATTTTTTTCTCTACGAAGTTCTCTAACTTCTTCTTTTACTTCTTTAACTTCTTTTAGTATTTGACTTCTTGTTGGTTCGCTCATTAGTAATTGTATCCTAAATTTATACTTAATACGTTATTATCTATAGGATCTTCTGTGTAAGTGTTACTAAGTCCTACAGTAATTTTATCTGTAAGTAAATAATTAAATGATGTTTGATTTCTAATATACACATCACTTCTATCGCCTATTGTGTATAAAAATTTATTTGTTAAAGTATATTTGTCATCTAACTTGAAAAAGAACCATAAACTATTTCTCCATATAGTTTCTTGATAATTTTCTGTATTCAAATAACCTACTGAAAACTCATTGCTGACTTTAAATTTATCTGTCCTTAATAATTTTATACCATAACCAAATGCAGATACTTTTCTGTCGCCATCTTCTCTAAATTCATCATAATCATATGATGCTTGGGCAAACACATAATGTTTTGGTGCAAAGGTGTAATTTGCTTTATAACTACCATAAAACTCATTTAGTGTTTTTATATCGTTTGCTTTTTTGTATATGTAATCTGATTCCCAAGTTCTTTGCCATTTGCCTTCTTCCCAAGTGTCCTTCCAGCCGGCTTTAAATGTTGCTTGATCACTATTTACAAATGTACCACCTACATTTACAGAACCGCTACCTTGCACAGATGTGGATAAAAGTAATAATCCAAATACTAATACAAAAAATAAAACTACTTTTTTAACTCTACTCATTGTTTTCCTTTATTGGATTATCATAATAGTCATGTGTTCCTGCTCTATATCTTGCCTTCTTTTCACTAACTAAGACACTACTCATGTATGCAAAAACTCCTGCGGCTATCATTAATACAAATCCTATAATAAAATTAATAATCTCTAACATCTTCTAAAAAATCTTGTGGCTCTTTTACTGCTTTATCTTGAATATCTTCTTCAGTAACATCGCACCAATTACAAACCTCTCCATGTGGTATTTGTGTTTCGCCTACATCTTTGCATGTATGAGTCCACCATTTACCTTTTTTATTCAAATAACATATCCTCTATTTCTTCTGGCAATTCTAATCCATTATTGTTAAAGAATAAAATTACTTTTCTCAAAATATCTTCCGAAACTTCTACATCAGACCAATCTGTTTCAAACTCTATTGTGTTTGTTATACCAGACTTATCCGTGGCTTCTATTTTAAATATTATAGCATTTTTACTAATTTTGTCAACCATACTATTCTATTATCTCGTCTTTGGTGTATTTGGTCCAATCGGTAAAAACTTTGCGATCTTGCAAGTCTGCTACAGGATAAACCCATACACCTGGGTTTGTTTTATTAAAATCTATGTCATCTATTTTAAGACAAGAATTATAGTTAAGTTGATTTATGTAAGGCAACTTAACACTTATCATTGATATAAAATTATTTGATTCGTTCCATCCATTTTCTATTATATCCTCATGATACTTGACATCATAATCAAGTGTTACCCAAATATTTGCATCTACTATTAAACTGATGACATGGTCCCATTCATTCCAGTCTTCTTCAGTAGTAGGATTAAAACTTTGATTAGCACCTAAATAGATGTGTGGACATTCATTATTTAATGCCCTCGATAATATTTCTTTAGGATTTTGCACACCTACTACAAACAAAGTCTTTTGCCCATACGCAGGACTATGCTCTACTTCTTTGCCTATAAAGAACTTTGTGTCTTCAGTATAACCTTCTCTTTCCACTATGCACCTTTTTTAAAATTAAACAATGTTAAATTCTTTTTCTTGAGCCTGTTAGTAACAATAGTATATCTGTTTTGCTCTTCTTTCCATTCTTTTAGCCACTTGTGACCATCTCTTTCTGCGTCTATAAATATTGCATTAGTAAATGCAATAGGTATTAATATTGCACAATGTACAACAATACTCACTACTGTGTTATAACCAAACCAGCCTAAGTAGAAAGCGGCAATAAAGCCAAAGAACACACTCCACATTATAAACAATACTAACATAAAGTATGTTTGTAAACTTGGGTCTGCTACATATCTAAGTGGATTGAATCTTACATCCATAACACTTCTCCAACCATTTACAAGACCCATAACAGATCTTCTAAATAAACTTGGCTTCTTAATTTTATTCATATTATTCTCCGTCTTTTAATCTTACGACTATAAATTCTTTTAATACATGGAGGCCGTAAGACAACCACGTAATTATTAAGAAACTCCATATTAAAGTTTCTAACATCAACCCCAGAAATGATACTTTTCAGGTATCTTCTCTTTTATTGGTTTCCATATTGCTTCTTCAATAGGTCCTAAGTATTTAGGTCTTGGTGTAAGCCAACCTATCAAAATACCAATTAATAACCATTTCATGTTTTTCTCCTAAAATTCAAAAAATGTATCCATTACTTCTTCATCAACTTCATCTTCTTCTCCACCAAAACTAATGTGTGTAAGAAACTCTTTATATTTAGAAATCATTTCTCTTGGATTTGGATTTTGAGGATCAAGTAAATCTTCTACAAAGTTTTGAAAATAGATAATATTCACAGGAACATATGGTGATACTTCTTGTGCTTTACTACTTTTCTTTGTAGGCTTCTTCCAATGTTTGTAATTAATATCTTCTCTATATCTTTCTACATCAGCCAATCTATTTGCTTCTTGTACTGCTGTAATATGATTAAAAACACTATGTCCCATATAATATAGATAACTTTGTGTGTCCCAACTTGTACTATCACGTTCTGCAATCATTGGATTGCCTTCATTATCAAGTTTAGGTTTACCTTCTTTATCTAATATTGGTTGACCTTCGGCAAGTTTTGCCTTACCGTTTTTATCTAAATCTCCTGCCGCCATAGGACATAAGTCTCCCATTGTAAGTCTACTCATAACAGGCGAATGTCCAAAAGGTGCAGGTACGTCTGAATCTTTCCATCTTTGATTGTCAAATGCTCTATCCATAAAGTAACCAAACTTACCTGGCTCAAAGAAATTGTACGCATAAGTTTGTCCATATGCAGTATTAACAAATGGACTTGCGGCATCAAAACTTAATGTAATATTTGGATTATCATATTTTCTAAGTTGTCTTTGTATAGCAGTTAAGAAACATGCCCATTGCAGTCTACCTGTTCCTAAGAAGTGTATCCAGTCTTTGCCTTCAAGTAAATTATCTTCTCTAAGATCAAGTATTCTATTAAGTACACAAGACATGTCTTTCATGTTAATACCTGCAAAGGCATAACCTTCAAGTGTTCTACTTGCGTCACCATATGCTTCTGCAACAAAAGACGGCATAGAAAAATGTTTTACACCTTCGTACCATTCTTTTGCAGTTGCTTCATCAGTACCACTTAATACATTTAGAAACTTAGTAGCACCCGGAGTTCTATTTCTCACAAAGTAATCTAAGTTTAACAAACTGATATCAAGTGTATCGCTGAACTCTGTTAGTCCAGTTTTTTTACTAAGTGGTTGTACTGCGGCAAAGGCTGGAATATCTAATGTCATACTCCAGTCTGCTGTATGTTCTAACCATTTAAGTATTTTCCCACAAATTGCAGTTCTGGCTGGATCATTTGGGTCCTTGGCATTTTTCCAATCCATTTTAAGTACACCAGTTGCAATTTGGAAACCACCGGAATCACCAAGTATCATTGATGTATTCCTGTCTCGGCCTTGTATCATTGGTTCATCTTTATTAGTCTTGTCAATATCTAATTGAGCATGACCGGCCGAATATAATCCTTTAGGATAATGAAAATAGGCATCAGGACGAAGAAAGTCCATACCTTCGTGTCCTTTTTCAAAACCTGCAGGCACTCTGCTTTCAGCAACTCTTTCTACTTTTTCTAATTGCTTAACATAGAAACTACTGATAGCAGGCAAATATACTGCATAGTCTTTTTGTGTTTTGCCTAAATCCATTTTAACTTTTTGCTGGTAATAAGTATGTGTAAACTCCAAGTCCACTATCTACAACAATTTGTAATAGTCCTTGATCATTGAAACTCATTACACAATTACCAGACTCTCCAAGTCTTAAAATTTTAAGAACAATATCTAATGGCCATCTCCAATCTCTTGTAATACTGCCATCAATATCATTATTAATTAATATTTTAGTCCTATCACTTACACCGTCACCAATGTTAAAAAACAACTCTGTTCCATTTGTTTTAGGACTAAAGTTTGCTTCATATGTTCCTAACACACTATTAAAATATGCCAAGTCTTTTAAATTCTTTACACTTGGAACAATATTAATATCAAACTCTGCACCTTTAAACTTAATGTCTTTTAGTTGTTGATTTATAACATCTGCTAACATAAATCTATAATGAGCATTGTTACCATCAGCACTTTCAAATGCAACTTCTACAGGAACTGTTTCTTCATTTCTTTCTTGTGTTTCTATTTTTACAGTTGCGTCTTCGTCATCAAATCCTGGATATTGTAAATACCCCTGAAGCACACCCATTCTGCTTAACCCTACTGTAGAGTCAACAAAGTCTGGCACAGGATTAAGTGTTTTACCTTTTAGGATAACTGTTTTTTCTGCATCAACAGTTTCTATTTCTGTGCTTTCAACTGTACCGATTAATTTTACCATTTCAAAGATACCCAAGCCATGTGTATGCTTAAGAACGTCTTTGAACACATCTTTTATATAATTATTTGCCATCAGGACCTCCAATATATTTCATTTATTATACTATAACTATTTAGATAAGTCAAGTTAAAATTTGCCATTTTTTTCGATTAAAATTCAAAGAATGCTGATAAAGTTTCACTCTCATTCATTCTACTCATATCATAACCCATTGCACCTATTACGTTTTCAATCTTTTTATCCAATACTGCTTCTTCCATTCCTTCATCATCAAAAGGCAATTCTTTGAACCAGTTGGGCAAGTTGAGTTCATCGGTTGGATATGCAATACTTGTATATCCCATAGGATTGTTTCTTAGTCTGCATACAATTACCTTCATGCCATCTGTAATAGGCAAACTGTAATTATCGCTGTTTGCTTGTTTTAAATTATTGTAATTAATACTTGCTCTAACATGTCCAGGAATCATATTATTTTCTTTTTCGTTTTTGACTGCTTCTAATTTATGCAGTCTATAGTTCTCAGGAACTTTTGCTTTCTTGAGTAACTTTGCGGTGTACATTGTTAAATTGTTTACACGTTTAGGCATACCTTTCTTCCAAGGTTCTAAACTATTAAAATATGTTTTGTAATCTTTTATTTTTTCAAATATCTCATCTTCTGTATTACCAGCAAGAGCATCTTTTAGTAAGTCCTCTAAAAAATCTTGTACAAATTCAGGCGTATCTGATCTTTTAATATCAAGACCCATAACTTTAAGTTTGCCACCTTCTGGCTGATAACCTTCTATATCTAAACAATTTATAGCATATCTTTTTTTAGTTATAAACAATCCTGCTCTACCAACTACTTCTCTACCTGCTTTCATAACAGCACCAGCACTCTTTGGAACATTGAATTGATCTTTTAACATTTGTGGAAAAGTATCACTGACCTGTTGCGATATGTGATCATAAAGTCTTATTGCACTATCCATATCTAAAGTTTCTCCTGCGGGTAAGGCCGGAGTTGCTGTAAAGTAAACAGAGTCTGTGTCACCATACACTATAGTATCGCCTACATGATCATACTCGCCTGTAAGTAATCTGTTTGTTTCTGCACCCATGTGTTTTGTAATTGCTCTACCAGTAAGTGTTGTGCTTTGTCCTATTCTTTTATCAAAAAATCTACAGCCTGGATTCAATATCGCACCATACAAACTATTTAGATTAATCTTTTTAACTAATTGTCTCTTATCCCAAAATGCAATCTCGGCATCTGTTGTTGCTTCTTTTTTCTTTGCTTGGAGTTGCTGTCTTTCAGCATACCAACGTTCTAATAGTCCTGGAACAATACCTTGGAAGTCTGTTTTAAATATTGTACCATTTGCACTTATGTTCCAAGGCTGATTGCTTTTAAAAACAAGATTATATACATCAGCACCTGTAACATCTAAACTTGTGCCGTCTTCCATATCTAACTTCATTACATGATCAACATCTTTACTCATTACAAAATCATATTCGTTACTACCAAACTTACCTAACCATGCATCTGCAAAACTTTTCTTTTCAAGTTTTATTTTATTACTAATTTCTTCTTCTGTGTATTCTTGCCTTAGTTGACCAACAATAGTTTCAGGCGCCATATTTAATGCTCTAAACACACTTGGATATAGACTGTTCAAGTCCATGCTACCTATCCATTCATGGAAACCTTTCTTAGGAAAAGCCACATAGGCTCCGGCGGCTGTTGTATCACCTTTTTGTTCTCTGTTTCTATCAGGTACAACAAAGTCACGTCTATGTGCTTCATTTATAATTGCTTGTTCTGTAGTTGCTACCGCTCCCATTGTTACAGGAAGTAATACAGTATTGTCATGTGCAATAGTATTAGCCAAGTCTATGAACTGTAATTTTTTATCCATTTTGGCAAGTAGTACAGTATCTTGTATGTTATATTCTAAAAACTTTAGAAAATCATGATTATATAATCTATCTAAACTACCTTCGTATGCTACTTTCTTTTCGCCAACTTCCATCTCGCCGATGTAATCAAGTCTATAACTATGTCTTTCTTCATAGTTATATTTTCTGTATAATTGCAAGTAGTCGAGATGTACTCTACCAACTAAATCATAACTTACAGTTTCTCTACCGTACTGTTCATATCTACGTTCTTTGGGGAACTTTTTCATCAAACACATACGTCTTGTTTCTGACTTACCCATTGTCCTAATTATTCTGTTTACAACATAAGGTATATCATAACTTTCCGAATTCCAACCACTAAGTATATCAGCATCATCAATTACATCAAGAAATGTTTCTAACATTTCTTTTTCTGTGCGGAATAATTTTACTTCGGGTAATTCTTTTGCAACTTCAATTGCTTGTTCCCAACTGAGAGTCTTAGGTGGTACTGCTAAACAAATTGTAATATCTAACCAATCAAGATAACAACCTATTGCAGTAATTGGAGTGAAAGGATCTTGAGGACTGCTATAACCACGTTTAGGATCGAAGTCTACCTCGATATCAAAAAAGCAAGTGTGTAGTTTAGGACCTTCTTTGCCCCCATAGTGTGCAGATAAAGTTTTGTTTACAACTTTTACATCTGTTTCATAAGTTTTACGATTTTTGTGTAGTCCAACATTTTTTCTAAAGTCTTTTTGACTGCTACACTTTACTTCTGTGACTGGCTCACCATGTATGCTTCTTTTCTTACCATATGGATCTGCATAATAGAAATTGTAAATAGGTTTCAGTTCTGTGAATACACGTTTACCGTCTACTCGTTCTATAACAGTTACAACGTCATTCTTTGTATCGTGAACTGCATCTACATAACTCATTTATCTTTCTCCGAGCATCATTTGTGGCTGACGCAATACCTAAAATTAAATTATACTACAAAATTGTAGTTTGTCAAGTATTATATGGCTTTCCTTTTAGCCATGATCCTAAAACATGTCTTACACCACCTGTAACTGATGTTACACGATGGGGATAAACTGTAGGAAAAATAATATATTCACCAAACAATAATTTACGGTCAAAAATAATATCTTCAGAATCTATTTCTCTTATTTGAAAATTACCTCCTTCATAATCAGAAGATAAAGATAAAATACAAGTAACTTTTCTATCTAAAGGATACATTGTACCCACATTATAATCGCCAACAATAGTTTTATCGTTTGTTTCCCTCAACGTACAATTCCATACTTGGTCTTGAGTAGTATCTACATGCCAAGGAAACTTACCGGTGTTAGCATATTTAAGTACTTCAATATTTTTACTAAACTGTATAGGATCGTAAATGTCTATATCCCAAAGATCATGTTCTTTAAATACTGAAAGTAATATAGATTTTAAATGTCGAGGATGAGAACTTAACGTCCAGGTGTCTGCTACTACAGGCGGATATGTATTTTGATTAGTTTTAGCAGATGTGAACATACCGTGTTGCTCACTGTACTTGTCTAATAAAATAATATCTTCAGGTGTTAAGTTTTTTGCTGTACCAAATATGTAAGGTACAGTCATTACAACGTTTTACCTACTGCCTCAAGTATAGTTTCAAGTTCATCAAAATTGTCTCTTTCATCTGTAAACTTGGCCTTATGTGCAACTTTTACTGCTTTCATTAAGATGCCTGGTTTGACATCCATTTCTTCTGCTATTGCTTTTACTGTTTCTCTCAAACCTTCGTTGAGTGCTTCGACTTCGTAAAGGACTTGATCTCCTTCTTGAATTAACTTTTTTAATCTTGCTACTTCTTCTTGATTAAATACTTTATTAAATGCCATATTTTTCCTTTATATTTTCTAATGAATAAAATAATTTGTTATAGTACAAATATTTTTTGTTTTGTTCTACAACATAATAAGGAACAAATAAGTATTTTTTACCTTCAAATACTCTGATATTTCCATAACTATTGATTAGTTTTAACATTAATATTTACACCTAACGGTGTTATTATAGCAGGATTTGTGGCATTGTCAACTTTTAATTTTACAACTGCTTTATATCCGGGGAATTGATCAAAAGAAATTTGATCTAATATTGTTCTATCGCTAATACGATTACCTTGCTCATCATAGGCAACAAATTCGTTGCCTACATAATGAACTTCTACAATCATACCTCAACTGATGCTTCGAAAGTAAATTGTATATCATCAAACTCTGAGAATAACATTTCTGATATGCTATCGCCTTCTTCTGGATCTATTTCATTTGCTAAAACAATTTCATATATCCACATTTGACCTTGACTGTCGTCATCTGTATATGCAACAACGTCAACACCTACTTTCTTTTTAACCTCATCATATGCGGTAATTAATTTGGTTGATACAACACTTTGTACAATGTCATAATACACCATTACGTCCTCATCGCTGAGTTCTTCACGTGTTAGCATTCTACAAAAGTGTTTTATAAACATTATATAATCAACCAAATAAGTATAGCACCTATAATTACACCTTCTACCCAAGCAAACCATAATGCTTGATAATCTGTAATCTTTAATTTATCTACTATTTTCCAAGTAAATTCTTCGTGCCATTTAAAAAATTTTTTCATAAATTAATCTTAACTCTTGTCTTTGTCTGTTCCTGCGTACAAACCAAACCAGGCCGCACCTGCACCAACAATAATACTTATCAAACCTGATTGTTCTAATGTTGGTTCTTCGAGTCCCATAAACCACATTGTGGAATAGTAAAGTAAAAATACATATACACTTAAAAATAAACGTGGAAATATTCTCCATGCGTCTACGGCTCTTGCCATATGTATCCAACCTTGATATGGGTTCTTACTACTATCAACAGTCTTAGTATCGACCTCTAAATCAATTTGTACTGTTCTTTTTTCTACATCTGCCATATAAATCTCCCTGTGTGTAATACAAGTACTATTTATCTGTAAATATAAAAAAAGACACCTGCCTTAAAGACAGGTGTTCTAAACTAATGCACTATTTTGAGAGTCCAAGTACCGTTGACTCGTTCTACTCTTCTCGTTTTAAAGTCGTCGAGTCCCGACTGGCAAGTTGTGGCTTTTAGTTTAAAGAGTCTCTAAACCTCCGGGCAATCCGGGAAATCGCTCTATTAGGATTCATTCTCATGAATCTTAATTCTGTTTATGATAGTCTCGATACCACTATGGAAACGACCTTGGTCTTGTCCTTTTACAAAACCAGTAATCTTAATTGTTTCACCTATAGGTAATTGCTTATCACCAAAAAACTTTAAAATATGTTTGTCATCAACACTTGCTGTAACAAGATAACTCATTGTTTTAGGTATATATCTGTTGAATTCAATTTTAGCAGTAAATGTATTTCTTTCTCTTAATTTTCCTAAAGCCTGACTTGTTCTACTTAAATCAAGTTCTCTGGCACTCCAATTATCTTGTTCTAACTTATTGAAGTAAACTTTAGGTAAACTTGCCGCTATGCCAATTTGCTCTTTAATAATAACAGGAGAAGTAACAATAGACAGAACATTTTTTTCAAAATCTGTCAACTTTCTTTCTATTGCTTTAAATGAAAGACCTTTTAGATAATCAATGATGTCGTTAGCAAGTTCTATATCTTTGCTAATAATATCTAATTTTTCACCTTGAAAAAAATGCCTATAAAGTAATTGTGCATTTGAAATTGCACCTTCATACTTTTTATCATATCTAACTTGATCTTTTTTGATAAAGCCGTTATTCAATCTATGTGCTGACACACTTGCTGACAAAACGTCTGTGATACTAAATTCTGCTACCATTTTTTCTGCTCCTTACTCCTAACTAATACAACTATTATAGCAAACTTTAGTATATTGTCAACCTCTTTTTTTTAGATAAATACAACTACACTTCACACAACCCACATTTATACAAGAATTACATATAAACGGAGATATTATGTATTATTCAGAATCAATGATTCAGATGGTTGAAGATTTACATAGGCAAGCATCTGAAATGGAAAAAGAAGTCAAAGACATGATGGAACTTGAAGGTCGTGCAATGGGCATAGAACTTGATAAGAGAAAAAGTGTTAGAGATCTGTTTAATGAATTAAATGCTCACAGTCATGATAAGGCACAAGACCAAGCAATGACATGGGCATACGTTCCATGTGATATGGCAGAGCAAGATCCAAATTGTTATCCAGTAGAGGAATTTGTTGAAGCACCAGTTGTAGAAGAACATGTTGAAGAGCATGTTCATCATGAAGAGCATGTTGAAGAACATGTTGATCATGCTGAAGAACATGTTGAAGAGCATGTTGAACCAGCACCAGTACATGATGATGCACCTGTAGATGCAGAACCACATGAATTTGTAGAATCTCCTGCAGTACCAGATGCACCTGCAGAAGATCACTCAGAGGGATAATTTTTCCAAAAAAAATGCCCTCATCGAGGGCATTTTCCTAATTTAATTTTTTTAATATTTTACATTGCCTCTTAGAGCAAAATATAATGCAACCACATATAAACTAATATGCAAGTAGTCATACAGTATGACATCTAATAAACTTGCAGGTTGCATTAACCAAATAACTCCTGTTACAACACAGGTCATTGTGATAGCACTGAATCTTGTTAATATATCTCCTATATTCCAAATAACAGTTTGCATAAATTCACTAAACCATCTGTGCCACGGCATAACACCTATTACACCTCCAACTAAAAGTCCTAAAGCAGAACCTATCTCACCATAAGTTACAAACCACCATACAATATATGGCAAGTTCCACATCTCTGCTTCTGCTCCCATATCTCCATTTAACTTCATAAATCCTTGTTGAAAAAACATCACACTTAATGGTATCCTTAACAAGAATGTGGCAAGTGGTGCCGGTGCTTTGAGTATGTCCATAAATTCTCCTTATTTTGTAACTATGTTATAAATTTGCTCCCAATTCTTAACAACTTCTGCATCTCCTTTGTAGTCCATATTATGTCCATGCTCTATTAGAATACCTTTAAGTCCAGAGTCTATACCTGCTTGAACATTTTCTGGCTTATCCTCAATCCAATAAGCACCTGGATATTTACTTCCAAACTCTGCAAGTACATCATCTTTGTCGGCACCTGTGTCTAAACAGATAACTTCTTTAAATGCGTCTCCCATGAGTTTTTTAAGATTTCTTTGTCTAAGTTGACTTGCATACGGATCTAAACTCAAACTTGTGATACAAATAAATTTATATTGGTGTTGCTCGTGAAGTTTCTTTATAAAATATTGTGCGTCACGTAAAGGAGGTAAAAATCCTATTGCGGCACTTTCATTAAATTGCTTTACAAGTTTGCTACCGGCTTCGTAAGACATACCATATCGTTGGCCAATATTATATTTAAATTGATATCCGTCAACTTTTTTATGTCCGTGATGTTCCATCCAAACTGAGAATCCTTCTTCCCAATCTAAAATTACACCGTCACAATCTGTTAAAATAATTTTTTTATTCATACTTAGAATACTCCAATGCTTTTATTATACAGGATTTAACTTTTTTGTCAACCTAATATTATAAATACATGTATGGCCAAAAGTATCTATACAGTATTCCCAGATTTTGTATTTACAGGTGATATAACACTTACTCCTGAAATAGAGGAAGGTATAAAACTTGATTTAGAATCATTAGATAAAGGTGTAAAACATAATACAACCTTTGGATATACAACATTAAAAGAAGTGCCTTTAACTGGTAATCTTAGAAAATTACAATTACTTGTTGGAAGTTATTTTATTGACGCAATCAAAGACAAACATAAAACAGCATTAGACAGACAGGTAGAAGTAGTTGAGCCAACTATAGTAGGTGTTAAACCAGGACACAGTTTACCTGTAATGCAAGAAAGAAACAGATGGTACAATGGTTGTGTTTGGTTACAAACTACAAATAAAGGAAGTAGTCTGTACATGGAAAATTTTACAAGTAAAAGATATTCTGATCCACCTGGCATACAAGATTATACAAATTTTGAAAAATCTAAACAATGGAAATACGTTTTTTGGCCTGCACATATACCTGCAGGATTTACACCAAATACAAGTATGATAGATACAGAAATTTTCTATTGTACGTTTACAGCATTTCCAAATCCTAAAAAGTAAACATTGACATAAATAGACAATTAATATATAATAGTATAAAATTATTATGGTTTATAATGGAGTAAAACTTGGCATTTGTAGTTGGTAGTCCTTGTGTTGGATGCAAAGATACTGCATGTGTAGAAGTGTGTCCGGTCGATTGCTTTTTTGAAGGACCCGATATGTTATATATTGACCCTGATGAATGTATTGACTGTGGACTATGCGAACCAGAATGTCCTGTAAATGCAATATGGAGTGATGATGAATTACCTCCAGAGCAAATACCATTCATAGAGATAAACGAAAAAGGTGCAGAAATGTACAGAGATAATAATATTACAGAAACCAAAGAGTCTATGGCACACGAGTCCCCTTATAGTGTTGAAGATGCCATTAAAGTAGTTCAAATAGATTAAATCACTATAAATAAAAATGTAACAAAATGTTACATACTATTTAACACATACACACAGGAGAAATTATGAATAGTAAAAATCCCTACCACAAAAGTGGTTATGAACTCAGAACTGATATCTTAGGAATGGCTACTGGCTTATTAGAGGCCAATAGAGAACAGGAAACTATGGCTTTTTATGCCAGACCTGACGAAGAGAGACAAGGGCAAACAGCACCTGTCATCAACATTACTACAGAGCAAGTTATTCAAACAGCAGAAGAATTATACACTTTTGTAAAAAGTTCTGAATAAAGTTCCAAAAAGAAAGGGCCATTTAGGCCCTTCCTTAACTACTAATTATTCTTAAACGTAATTGTAGTGAACACTGATCACACCAGCACCTGCAGTAGTTGTGGCCGCGTCTGAGCCATTTGCCTGCTTGAACTGAACCTGGATTGCCGCATTCTTAGTTAGTGTTTGATCACCATCTAATTCAATGATGTATGTACCTACTGTACCTGCATCGGCATCTGCCGCCGCTACAATAGTATCACCTGAACCTGCATTCTCTTTAACAAGAATATGGTTAAATGATCCACCACTAAATGCTGTACCAACCTTGATTACAATCTTTTCTGCGTAGTATGTTCTACCACTTACATTTGGAACTGCTGAAGTATCAAGTGTTGCTGAACCGCTTGTTAGAGCACGTCTAATTAAGAGTCCGTCACCTGCGTTATTATCAACATAGTCTTTAACTGCCGCTGAAGTTGGAATAGTAGTATCGTTGTCGTTACTGCTAATACCATCTGACTCATCAACAAATTTAGTTACAGTGATTGACTCACCGCTGTCTGTTAATGAACCAAAACTTACAGCACCTGAAATAGTAGCACTTGTACCTAAGAAGGCCGCCGCTTGTAAATCAGTTGCAGTTAATGTTAGGTCACCACTACTTGCGCCTGTGGCTGTTGTTGTCGCCGCTACAAATCTATCAACACTTTGGTCCCAACCAAAGAATCCGTTGTTACCATCGGAACCTCTTTCGTATATGTGACCTATGTCGTTAGAGTTACCACCTGACAATCCTGATTGTAATTCAATTAGGGAGTCAGAAATAGTTGTATTGGTTGAATTTACAGTAGTTGTAGTACCATTTACTACCAAGTTACCTGACAATGTCAAGTCTTGGGCCGCAACTGTTGTTGCACCAGAAATAGCACCTGAACTAACACTAAATGTTCCATCTGTTAATGTTGTTGCACTTACACTTGTTAATCCACTTACAGAATTTGGTAGACTGATTTGTATCTGATTACCAGAACCTGCAGTAGTGATTCTATTTGCAGTACCAACTACACTCAATGTTTCTGAGTCTAAGTCAATACTTAAAGCACCACCTGAGTCTGCTTGGAAATCAAGATCTGTACCACCAACTTGTGAGTCGACGTATGCTTTAACAGATTGTTGAGTAGGTATCAATGTAGCACTATTACTTGCCATGTTGTCTTCATCGACAAATGCAGTAATTGTAATAGAACCATCACTTAATGAACCAAATTGAACAGTACCACTTGCAGTTACGTTTACAGCACCTGTTACATTACCTGCTGTAGAACTTAATGTTCCGTCAGTTACTGTACCACCTGTTACTGTACCTGATGTAGTTAATGCTCCAGTTAAACCTGTTAAGGCTCCACCAGTCATTGTTGCTGTACCGTCAGTTATAGAACCACCTTGTACTGCACCACTGAATGTTGCCGCTACCCCTGAACTAATAGTACCAGCATCATATGTAGCCGCACCGTCATTAAATGACCCTGCTGTTACAAGACCACTAAATGTAGCCGCTGTCATACCTGTAAGGGTAGTGTCTAAGTTTACTGTTGCTGTATCAGTGGCCGATACTGCTGTAGTAATGTTAGTACCACCAGCAATATCAAGTGTATCACCACCATTAACAGTTTGTGAACCACTGTCACCTGTTAATGTAAATGATGTACTAATACTTGCATTTGAGGCCGCTGTAATACGTCCTTGTTGGTCTATAGTAATAACTGGAATTTCAGTTGTACTACCATAAGTTTTTGGTGTAACCGCAGTATCACTCAATGTAACTGTTAATGTGTTACCTGAGCCTGCTGTTTCAATACCAGTTCCACCTGCAATGTCAAGAACTTCACTATCTAAATCAATTGATAATGCACCACCTGAATCACCTTGGAAGTCAAGGTCTTGTGCAGTAATTTGAGCATCAACATATGCTTTAACTGATTGCTGTGTTGGTATTAACGTAGCACTATTACTTGCCATATTGTCTTCATCGACAAATGCTGTAATAGTAATACTACCGTCACTTAATGAACCAAACTGAACTGTGCCACTTGCTGTGACATTTGTAGCACCTGAAATAGCACCACTACTTGCAGTTAATGTTCCATCTGTTAAAGATGAACCTGTTATTGCTCCAAATTTGGCCGCTCCAAGCGAACCTGACATAACTGATGATGTATCTGTAGCATCGCCTATGAACATGAATGCACCATCTGTATCATCCATTCCAAAGAATCCTACTTTAGCACCACTGCTATTATATTTAAACTTGATACCTCTATCTAAGTTATCATCTGAACTATCATCACCAATTGTAAAAATTGGGTCTGCTATTTCAACTGTTGTGGAGTTTGTAATTGTCTGAGTTCCTGTAACAGTTAAGTTACCGTTAATAGTAACAGTACTCGCTGTTATATCGTCTGACAAGAAACTTCCTGTAACACTTAGGTTATTACCTACTGTTACATCATTTGGTAAACCAATTTGAATTTGGTTGTTCGAAACAGTTGTTTCTATCTCATTACTCGTACCTGCAAAGTTCAACGTATCTGACCCTACTGTTACAGTATCGTCTGAACCTGAGTCTGCACCGATTGTTAAAGTACTTGATGTTGACGCAGTAGTTACCTGTGTAATTCTACCGTGGTTGTCAACTGTAATAACTGGAATAGCACTTGAACTACCAAAACTACCTGGAGTAGTTGCGGCGTTTCCGCTACCCATTGTCGTTGCAAGAGTTGTTGCTATTGTGGCTGTTGATCCAGCATTTGTAAATGTTGCTGAACCTGTAGCATCACCTGAAAGTGCAACTGTGACTGCACTTGACATGGCATCAGCCGCATCGGCTGTACCTGTTAAGTCACCTGTGATTGCTCCGGAGGCATTAATAGTTGTAAAACTACCAGCGGCCGCGGAAGAACCACCAATTACTGTGCCGTCAATTGCTCCACCATCAATGTTTACTGAGTTAGAGGCCTGTGTAGCAATAGTACCTAAACCTAAATTGGTTCTTGCACCAGCACTGGTATTAGCACCAGTACCACCGTTTGCTACGGCTAATACGCCACTAACTAAACTTCCTGATAGGGGAATTGCACCGATTGATGCAGTACCACTTGAGTATGAGAGAACACCTGTAGCGGACGAAGAATCTATTCCGGTACCATGATATACTTGCCCGATTGCTGAACCATTCCAGGTTCCTGAAGTAATAGTTCCTACTCTTAAATCTTCAAGAGTTGAGCCACCACTATCAGTCAGATCGAATCTTCCATTACCTGAATCGTACTTAAGACGACCCCCGGATTTTCCCATCTGTACATCGGCCGCTATACCTTTGATACCAAAGTTTTTAATATCAGCCATTTGTATCTCCTAATACTTAAAATGATATAATGTTATCGATAACATGGACTACCTATGTATTCAAATAGCCTATGTAAACTATATTTATCTAATATTTAAAAATTGAATTAAACGTACGTCAGTTTTACAGTAACGTTACCAGCAGTTGCATTATAATGATTTAAACGTGCTCGTAGTAATTGATCTTGTGTATTACTTACAGGATAAACGTAATCTGCATTACATATAAAATTTTCTTGAACTGTAAGATCGTTGCTTGGACTATCACAGTAAGCATCTGGGTCTGCGACTGTTCCTACTTCTATGTTTGGTAATGTGCTACCAGAGTATCCAGTAAATGCTGTGTCGACATCTACACTAACACTGATAATTCTTCTACCTGGTGATATGTTACCAAGTACATTTGTTGAACTTGTTCCAAAGCCACCAATAGGAGCAGTAAATGTTGTAGTAAGAGTTTTGGCATCAGTGTTTGCACTATCTTCATCAGATACTTGTACCCAAGCACTACCTGTATATAAAAATAATCCCCACTCACCGTCGCCTTTGTTTGTAACGTATGCTTGGTCACCTGCTTGTGAATTAAGAGCATCTCTTGAACTTATATCTGCAACAAGTGTAGTACCACCTGTTCTAATACCTTGTTCAATATTCATTGCAAGAGGATACATACCGGTGTGTCCACTTGATATGCCTGTGTTTACTCTGAAGTTTTCTGTTGCTTCGTATATGTCTATAGGACCGCCATCGCTTCTTGTGAGTTTTAATCTAACTGTACCTGTTGCACTTGTTGTTGTAGGTAGTCCTGAAGTATTACTTGCACCTACAAAAGGATTGCCATTAGTATCAACATTACCACTAACAATGTTTATAGCATTGCCGTTTGCTTCAGTTAGTTTTAATAAATTACTGCCTGTTTTTTCTGCTGTAAGATTTGCTATGTTGGCCGCATTAATATCTGTTGCCATATCTTCTGCGATACCTACTGCTATACCGTATGTTGCTTGGCCTTGTGTATCAGTTGTAAAATTAACAAGTGTGTTGCCACTACCACTATCTATGTATGCACTAAAGTTTACATAGCCTCCTACCAAACCATATGCTACTGCATCAGTGTTTGATATCACTACAGTTGGAGTTGGAGTTGTATTTGCAACAACAAAAGTATTTGCTACTGAATTAATGTTAGCGGCCATAGAGGTTGCATTTACATTGCCACCGCCATCAAAGAATGTTACTGTCTTACCGTTTAAACTTATACTATGATTACTTGGAACAGTTGGGCCATCTATATTTCCTGTTAATACAGTAGGAATAGAATTTTGTAATTTAAGAAAAGCAATTTTACCTGTATCACTTGTAGTAAACTCTCCGCTACTACTTACATATATATAATCGCCTTGTGAACCAGGAATAGCAGGTTCAAAATCTATAATTTGATTATTTGGTAAAATCATAAACTGATTAGGACCTGGACCTGCATGAGATACAACACCAATCATTTTTGCCATAGTGGCTGTATTTGCTTTTGCAAAACCTGTACTACTTACAGCAACAATATCACCTTTTTCAAAACCATGCGATACTTGTTCTAAAACATAATTTGTTTGTGGATTTAAATATTCAAATCTACTTGCTACTGTTGGATAAAAAATACTTGCTACAGTAGAAGGCAAAGGATCTAACATTGGAATACCTTTTTCATTTAATGAAAATACCACTGAAGAACCTGAGGACGGAGCACCATTACCTGTTGATACTCTAAACGTATTGTAACGTAACCAATCTTCAACAACACATGTCACGTTGTTTGCATCTTTACTTGTAATTGAAACTATTTTCCAACATAGACCACTTGAGGCCATTGCTACCCAATCACCAACTACAATATCTAATCCATTAAATGATTTATCATCTCTTGTTAAATGCGAACCGTGATTTTGTGCTGTAACAGAAAAAGTGATAGTCCATCTATAATATTTTTTTGTACCTGAACCTGAATACCATGGGTCTGCAGAACCGTTTGCATGATCCCAATATGAATCTCCACTCACAGATGATATTGATGTTGCTAAAACTTTATTGGGTATGTTTAGTTCTATTTGACTGGATTTGTAGTTGCTCTGCGCCATTCACTACACTCCTTAATCGTACACTACGAATTCAATCCATGCGTGAGTTTCTGTACCAAAACTTCTACTTGCACCGGTTTCTGTTTCTCTCAATCTCAATTTAAGTGAAATAGTGGATGAACCATTAAATAATGTTGGAGAGCCACTTGAACCTCCTCCAGCAATTTCTCTTAATGCCATTGATGTTTCTAAAGGTACTAATGCGTATTTGTTGTTGCCGTAATCATAACCATAAATCATTATTGATGCTGGTGGATAGTTGATTGAATTATCAAAGTTAATAGTAACATCTCCTCCAGAGGCATCATCTATGCTAACACTTGAAATCATACTTGTTTTTGATTCTGTGTTTTTTAAATTTCCTGTTGATGCATAATTTAATTTAAAACGTTGAACAGTAGCACCACCGCCACCGCCTGATGCTGAAATAGTAATAGAATCACTACCAGAGTTTGTGGCTAATCCAATGCCACTACCAGCAACAAATGTTAAAGTATCACTTGTACTATCTGCTACAACATTATCTTGCCCTGCTACAGCAATGGTTGAAAAAGTATTAGCACTACCGCCTCCGCCACCGGATTGATCAACCCATGCTAAGACACCTGAGCCATCTGTTTTTAAAACTTGGTCTGCATTACCATCATTGTTTGGTAATGTTAATGTATAACTTGCACCTGCACTATGCGGAGGTCCTTTGATTGTTATACCGTGTGAGTTATTCTCACAATTTAATTTAAACTGTCCTGCACCTTTTGTGGCATTACCTTTAAATACTACTACACCTGACCCGTCTGGA
>MDTG01267274.1_pt1 | contig 20079 bp, 11 predicted proteins | sample 811421 | NCBI WGS metagenome assembly MDTG01 (sample SAMN05326645, study PRJNA326480) | marine metagenome | isolation source: seawater | place: Pacific Ocean: South East | collected 2011
CGCCTCGGAGGCTGCCGAACTCCTTGAAGCCCGGGGCTTGGACGGCCGAGATCTCGGCCCGAAAGGCCACGTGTTGCGAAAAGCCAGTCTCAATCGGTTTCCGGGGGCCGTTCTGGCTGTGTTGACCTTCGCGCTTTTGTTTCCGTTCGCCCTGACTTCGTTGGGGGTCCAGATTGCGCTTGGCCGCCTGCTTGGCGACTCAACCGATGAAGGCTTGGATGCGAGAACCAGTTTCCAATTCTTGGCCGCATTCTTTGGTTCAATGCTCGTTTGGCCGGTGGTGGCGGCTGTGTGGACCCTCATCGCTTGGTACAACCGTGCCGCGGTCGGGGACTTCACGGGGTGGGGCGACGGGTGGTTGGAGCTTTTCGCAGCCTCATCGATCTCCGGTTTGTTGATGCTCTACCTGTTGTGTTTCCCCATTTTTTGGGCGAGTGGAAAGGCCTTTGCTGCGGCGTGGGACGTGTGGGTGGACAGCAAAAAAGCATGGACACGAGCTCGCTTTCCTGCAGAGCAAAAAGCGGAACTTGCGCGACTGCTCGGCGAACTGACCCCGTGAACGGGTGCATTCAAACGGGATGAGAGTCTCGGTTGATTCATGACGCCCGACGAGACCGTTGAAGTTTTGAAAAAGTGGCTGTCGGAAGAGCGTTTATCCGCCAAAGCTCAAAACGACCCTCGGGCTCATGCACACTTTCTGGTTCGATACCCAAGCGGGAAGCAAGGGCACATGTTTGCCGTCGTTGTTCCCAAGGGACGCGATTTGGTGGCCGTATCCAGCATGACTCGGGTCGACGAGGGGCAGCAAAAGGAAATGAAGGACCACATGGGAGACGAAGGAAGCGATTGGTCAGAGTGGATTCACGAAAGTCGACTGCATCTCATCCGAACCGGCGTGGATTGGGTGATTCACATGGGCCACGAAGGCGAAAAGAAGCCCGGACCGCTTCAAGCGTTCAACGTCAGTTTGCCCATTTGGTTTGACGGATTGAGCAAGCACGAATTCATGAACAGCCTCCGCCGATTGTGGCTTGCAAAACTCTCGTTGATTCACGAAATCAAGTACTCCTACGGACCCGGCGTCGGAAAGCCCGGACCGGTGGACGACTGGGCCAAATCCAAGCCGAACAACGCTGGTCGATCCGGGCCGAACGAAGCTCAACCAACCGCAGAGATTGAATTCGACGAAAAACTGTCGTTTGGGTCAGGTTTCGATCCATCGGAATGGGCGTAAAACCCCGCAAAAAACCTTCCCTGAACGGCTTTTACAGGGGAAGATTTTACTGAAGTCTGTTTCGCTGGGATATGACCGTTAAGGGACGCGGTTAAGTATGATTAGATTCACGAGAAATCGTAGAAGTCTGGGGTGTACCTATGCGTCAAAAAATCAAATCTGTTAGCCTTGCATCCATCATGGTGCTTTCCGTGATGTCTTCGTTGTTGATCGCCTCGGTTCCGGTGAGCGCCAGCACCGTCGTCATCACTGAAGCCGTTCAAATTGTGGACGGAGGCACGGCGTCCGACTCGCAAGCAGCCGTGGGCTCCGACAGCTCCGGCAACGTTCACCTGGTTTGGACGCGAAACAACCTCCATCTGTACTACTCCATGATTTCGCCCCGCGGGGAGACCCTCATCGACGCGACCCAAATCACCAATTCCGGCCTTCACAAGGTCTGGCACCCCGATTTGGCGGTCGATGAGTACGACCGCATCCACGTTGTTTGGGCCGACAAAGCCGGTCAACACGCCATCATGTACACCGCCCTCTCACCGTGGGCCGCGCCCATGGACGGCATGGCCTCCGACGACGGGACCATCACCGCCATCGACGACGTCATCATTTCCCGTCGCTCCCAAAACCGAGACTGGCCCTCGCTTGACATCGACAGCCAGAACAACGTCCACATCGTGTGGCAGGACAACTACGACGAGCTCGGCCGTTTCTTCAACCAGCCACAAATCTACTATTCCATGATCCAGCCTGACATTGGCTCGGGCGCCATCGTCACGCTCTTTGACGACACCTTGCTCACACCGATCATCGGCCACAAGGGACACCCCGACGTCGTGGTGGACGCCAACGATTACGTTCAAATCGCATGGGACGACACCCGTGGCGGAAAGGTCGAACTTGCCTTCATCGTCGACACCTCCGGCTCAATGTACACCGAGTGGGCGGACATCTGCACGGTGATCTACGGCGGTAATTTCGCCAGCGGACCGTACTTCCAAGGCATCAAACCGATGCTTGAGGAAGGCAACATGACGGTGTACGAGACCATCTACGGACTCGGCAACACCCTCCCAGGCGCTGCAAGTTCCGGCAACTGTCAGGGTTACAACCAGAACACCGGTCCACGAACCACACCGTTGGGGCAAACTCCCGGGGACAATTCCGGTGGTATCCGAAAGTTGCCGGGGACCGTCTACAACGGTAACACCTACTCCGGCTACTCCGGTGAAGACTGGGGCCCAGGTTCCAACTGGGCTTGTCTTTCATGGAAGGACGCTCAAGGCAATGTCGGGTATCAAGCCAACCCCCCTACGCAGTCGGACCACCGATGGAACCCCAACGCCACCAAGATTGTGATTCCTGTTTCCGATGAGGGACCCAAGGACGGTGACCCGTCGCAGCAGGCTGACGACAAGGCCGCTATTCAGGAAGCGCACGACAACTGTCTGCTTGCAGGCGTTGTGCCCGTTGGCTTGTACGGACAGGGCTACGGCGGCGCCGGCAACATTCAGTCGCACTTCATGGACCTCGTCCAGTGCCCCAACGGTGTTGTGTCCACTCAGACCCGTAACTGCCCAGGAAACACGCTGGCCAACACCGACGCCGGCGGCCAAGCCTACGAATTCCCGTCGGGCACGGGCACCAACCAAATGGCTCTCCTTGTCGAAGCCATGGTCTACATCTCAACCAACAATTCCCGTGAGATCTACATGTCCATTCTTGACCCCTATGCCAAGATGAACAACGATCCGAGCTTCACGCCAGGTCTTCCCGGGCACTCTTCCCAAGGCGGAACGTACGCTGAAGACACCGGCGCAGGATCCGATGGCCATCTGGTCGTGGTGAACGACACCCGCGTCACCATCGACGACGCTTATTCCTTCCACCCCTCCATCGGTGTTGACATGCAGGGCAACACCCACATTGCATGGATGGACGGTCGCGATTACGGCTTTGAGAAGGACGTCAACTACGAGGTCTACTACACCAAACTCCGCCTTCAGGGCGCAGGTGCATGGGACGGTGCTGAAGAAGGCCTTTCCACATACGCCATCAAGAAGATCAACGACACGCCCATTTCCAATGTTGAAGGAAACGGTGGGTTGCCACCGGCCTCTCCGTACGCCGGAAACTCGGTCTTCCCATCGTTGTTGACCGACGATCAAAACAACGTTCACATCGCTTGGGTCGATTCAGGAAACCTCTCGGCCAACGAAGAGGTCCTCTACGCTCGTCTGAACCAAACCGACTTGACCGGAGACGGCGAAGTGGCGCTTGACCCTTGGGAAGCGGTCGCTGTAACCTCTTGGAATTCAAACAAGTTGGGCCCGAACAGTGGACGGCAGCCTGCCATCGGGATGCCTCCGGCGTTCGCAAACGACTTGGGGAGCGGCGCGCACATTGCCTGGTCGGACACCAACACGTGTGACGATGAAGGAAACAACAATCGGTTCACGATTTGTTATTCGCACGTTCTCACCGGCCAAGTCGATGTGGAATTCGATGAAGGCGAGACTTTCTACCACGTGATTGAACCCGGCCAGCAAACCATCTACAACATGACGATGAACAATTCAACGCCTGGACCCAAAGATTTGGTCGCCGACACCTACGGCTTGAACATCTCCGGTGTGCCGATGAATTGGACGGCGAACCTCTACTTTGCCTCGAACCACTCGAGCATCTTCCCCGACACCCCCATCTTCCTCGAGGGCGGCGAAGATATTCGCTTCTACATGCGAGTGCAGGCCCCGTCCATCTACCAGGCCAACGGCGACGAACTCGCAGAGATCACGGTAACGGCTCAATCCTACAAGGACCCGGCCATCCAAAACGATCTCATCACCCTGACGCTGATGGACGTGGTCCACGGCATCAATCTGGACACCTCGCACAGCATGGCCGATATTGAACAGGGCGACACCGCCATCTTCTCGATCACCATCACCAACACTGGAAACGTCCACGACGCCTTTGTCTTCTGGGACCCGAACAGCTTGGAAGGTCAACAGGAATGGCTGCTACCGTTCGGATGGCAGGTCAATTTCCCGATTCGGGTCGAGTTGGACCCAGGTCAATCGGTCACGAAGAACCTCGAAGTGTTCGTTCCGACTTCAGAAGACCCTGGAGCCTTCGTCATCTACGTCAAGGGTTGGTCAGAGGGCGAACCCATCAAGTCCGTGGAAAAAGGCACGTACGACATCCTTGAACTCGGCGTGTTCGTTTCGATTCGCTCGACTGGAAACATCGTGTTTGCCGTGGACGATCGTTCTTCTCAAGTGAAACCGGGTGAGTGTGCCTCCTACGACGTTGATGTCACCAAGAACTTTGACAGTGGAGAACTCGTGTTTGCTACGCCGGGTGCGCCCGACACCAAACCCGACGGCATCGCCATGGACGCTTGGCGGCAGGAGAACTGGCTCGTGATCGTTGACTTTGCCAACGCAACGGGTTCCGCTGACGCCGGTGACGGTCTCGGAGACCCCATCGCATGGAACATCCCGGGCAACGCTGAGAAGATCACCAAGCGAGTTACCGTTCACGTGTGCGCACCGCACAACGCCACGGCAGGACTTGGCCCAGCCATCACGCTGAAGGGCTACCTTGACGGCTACCCCCGAATTTCCGATTCGGCGATTCTCTCAACCAACGTTGAACACGTCTTTGACCTCGACGCTGGCGTCGACCCGGCCGTGGGAACGACGATGAACGTCAACCCCGGCGACAAAATTTCCCTGCCCATCACCGTCACCAACGACGGCAACGGGCCCGATCGTTTTGATTTCCGCCTCGCTCGTGTCACGGACGCGTTCGGCGTTGATGTCATCTGGGACATTGAAATCCCGCGTGAGACGCTTCAAGAGCTCTCTCCGGACACACACCAAGCCTTCGAAGTCATGATGAACGTGCCCGACCGAGTGCCTGCCGGTGAGTACACCGTCGTGATGCAAGCCTTTTCCGAAGAGGTCTACCCGGATGCGTCCGGTCGAGAAACTCGAATTCGAGACAGCATCGTGTTGGCCGTGACCGTGGACGAGTTCCACGACATGCAGATCTCAATGGATCCAACCGTCGACAACGCCGTCAAGACCTCAGCACCCGGACGAGTGGTCCGCTTCACGTTCAACATCACCAACAACGGCAACGTGCCCGACGTTCCGACGCTCAACAACCACACGGCGCAACGAGATGGCGATGCCCTCTTGTGGAACGAACTGCCAGGCATGGAAGTCCTGAACACGTGGGACGTCAATTGGTTCATCATGCGCCAGGTTAGCGCCGATCTCGTCATCGAAGAAGGCTGCACCGTTATGCAATCCACGGCGTCATCGTACCCAGAGGATGCGTGCGTTTACCTCGAAGACATCGATGAGTGGCGACTGCCTGAAATGGCTCCGTACGAGACCATCACAACGGTCGCTGCGATTCAAGTGGGCATCGATGCCAAACTGGACACGCGCAACATCGGACTGAAAGTTGTCTCCATGTTTGGCGACATGGAAAACGATGGCGACCACGACGATTCGCCTGCTTGGGACGGTGAGAACCTCGATACAAACGAGTTCGTCGTCACGCTCCGTCTCCGAGCGCCCAACCTCGAGATTGCTGATATCATCATGCCACCTTCGACCTCGAGCGATGTGGACAGCACCATCCCAATCGGCATCATCCTGCAGAACACTGGAAACGTTCACGCCACCGACATAGAAATCGTGTTGTGCGAATACGACGATGCCAACGACGCCGACACCATTCGAGACATCCGCGAAAACGGTTGCGACGAGGAGCGCGTGGTCATGCGCCAGGTCGTCGGAGCACTTCTCGCTCCCGACGAAGGCGACGATGGCGCCAAGCAGATTGAACTGTACCTCCTCTACCCTGTGACCGCCGGTAGCAAAGGCGTCTACGTGGTGGTTGATCCGATGAACGAAATCGTTGAATCCGATGAGAGCGACAACGTCAAACCGATTCCCGAAGCGCTCGAGTCCAACAGCCCCCTGTTAGACATGGCGAGAGAAGTGGTTGGTCAGACCGCTCTGCCCTTCGCCGTCATCGTCCTGACCATCGCTCTCCTGGGCGTTGTGTACTTGGTGGGCAAGGGTCGCCGAGACGAGGTGAACAAGCGATTGGCCGAGCAGTCATCGCTGGTCTCCGTTCTCGCCGACGAGGCCAACAACTGAGCGGTTTTGGTTCACTTGGACCTCGGTCCAAGGTACCATCGCAGTTCGGTGTCCAACGGTGCTGCGATGACTTGACCCGATCGACGCGCGATTTGCTTCTCAAGCCGTGAGCGAAGTGTGCTGATGACGTCCCCGACGTCTGAATTCCCCATCAGTTGCTGTTGAACGAGTGCCGTGAGATCGATTCGGTCGCCGGTTGCCTCCACCATGGTTTGGATGATGCTTCGGTCCTCGTAGGACTCGAAATCGGCTTCCACGGCAGCGGAGACCCGCTGGCGAACGTGCTGGTGCAAGGAGATCAAGGCGTCACGTTGCGCATCCAATTCTTCGAGGACCGATGCGAGGGTGCGCATGTGAGCCAAGCCTTCTGCTACCGCAATTTTCTTCCGTCCGCTGAGCGATTCAGCCACCGGGACGGAAGCCGGTGGGAGCGTGGATGAGAGACGCATTGGCCCACCCGCTGGCAACTTTCGCTCTTCACAACGGAACAGATCGGGCCCAATGTCAACGTGGATGGACATGGCCCGTTCGACCGAGTACACGGTGCGCGGAGGTCCTCCTTTTTCCGAGGGAATCTTGTTCTTCGACACCATCCCTCCTTTCTCAAGTTCCTTCAGGTGCTTGACCACTGCAGGCTGACTCACACCGATCAGTTCGGCCAGTTGCATGGGGTAGTGCGGCTCACGGGCCAAGCGTTCCAGAATCTGTCGACGCACCTTGTTTTGCAGCAAATGAAGAACTCGATCGAGGTCGGCCATACTTCTCAACTCATGGTTGGGTAGTGAACCCCCCTCTATGAACGCACCGTTCGTTCACTGTTCGTCCCAGTCTTTCCAAGCGTCGGTCGTGTTGGGCTCGGTCGTGGACGGTGGTCGCTTGACCGAGGCAACCGTTCGTTGAACGGGCTGAGGTTCCGCCAGCGGCACCCCTTCGTCCCATGATGCGATGGCGGCTGCGTTGGCAGCGTCTTGAATGGCTTCCTCTGCCGTGGTGGATTGATATCGCTCGGTTTTCGCGTGGTCTTGCGCTCCTTCAACATCGCCTCGCATCAGCGCGTAAACTTGTTCGGTGGTCAACATCGTTCCCGACGCCACACCGCCCAAACCGTCAACGAATTCCTGAGACGGCTGTTGTTCAGCGGTGTCTGCAAACGGGGGAGCGACGGTCTGCTGCACCGGCGTGTCTGCGTCGGGCTGGACGAACATCGTTGGATTGTCGGGGTTGACGTCCGTGATGGGGATCAGTTGACCTTCAGGTCCGACCATCATCACCCGGGGAGCTTTACTGGGCTTTGAAGCGAAGTAAACGATGAGTGCAACAGGTGTGGTCAACACACCCAAGCAGCACATGGCGCCGCCAACGACCAGCCAAGTTGAGGAGAGAAGGTCGGATTGGAGTTGGTCAACCGACATCAGCCAGCCGCTGACCTCGCTGCAATCGTTCTCACACGAAATCACCAGTGCGTATTCGCCTGTGGTGTTCAGGGTCCACGCTGAGCGCTCGGCAAATTCCGTACCATCGGTCGCCATGGCCTGCCAGTCAAGCAGACACGGGTTTTCTTCAAGCGACTCACCTGCAAGGGACGAGCCCTCGACTCGATGCAACTCGACGTTCATGACGGGTTCACCTGAGATTTGGTAGAATCGATAGCAGGTGTCGTTGAGTTCGCCCAGAGCGAACGTGCCTTCGCCCGTGTAGGGTTCGCCGTGGTGCTGCTGACGGGGGTCCATGCTTGCGTCCAAGTTGCTCGCTTGGCTGGACATCATCAATGCGCCAATGAACAGCAGCAAGCCTCCGATGCCTGCAAAACGCAGTCCCCAAGGTGAACGCTTCGCAGGCTCAGAGGGTTGCATCGGGACTTTCCAGACCCTCGTCCTCCATAAGGGTCGCTCATGGACTCACGCAAGACCGAGGTCGCGTAGTTTTTCAGGGAGATAGGTGTCTGTGACGAAATCCAATCCGTATTTTGCCAAGGACTGCTGTTCCGCTTTTTTGCCCAACTCCAGCATCATGTTGATCTGATCTTGCCACCACCCGCTCGCAAACCTCGGGTCGGACAGTTCCGCCTTCAGGGCGTCAACATCCCGGGGAGAGAGATCGTCGCTTGGGAGATCGTAGGCTTCGATGTCGTCGGCCGTGATGCCGAGATAGGTGGCTGAAGGGGTCGCCAAATATTCGGAGATGTGAGCCGTCTTGATCGCACCGTAAGCGATGGAAGCGAAGATGCGGAACGACCAGGGGTCGCCGTCGAGGAACACCACCACAGGCAGGTCCCACTCTTCGCTCATTCGCTTCAAAATACGACGGGTGGAACGAGCTGGTTGGCCTTTGAGATGGACCAGCGCGCAATTAAAGTCCTCGTCAAAACCGTTCTCGATGAGTCGGTCAAACATTCCACCGGTCTCAATGGCCATGATGAACTTCACATCGTGCTCAAGAAGCTCGATTTTCTCTTCCTCAACGTTGTACGGCACACCGTATCCAGAATCACCGACGTCGTCTCGAGCGTTGATGCGCATCCACTCTCCTCTCCGATTTCGCTCCTGAAGGGTCACGTTTCCGATCATTCGCGCGCCGTCCTCCTCCGGTCGGAGTTTGAAGTCCTCTCGCAAGCACTCCGTCACGACCTCCAAGTCTTCGGCGAGGTTGTTTGACTCGTTTTGAGATGAGAACTTTCCAAGCCCCCAACTTTCCGAGATGTAGTACATTTCTCTCAAGGTCGAGGACTTGCCGTCGTCGATCATACCTTCGATGAATTCAACGACGTACAACGCTCGCAGCAGTTGCTTTGCCGACCCCAGACTCGTGGCGTCGCGTATGGACCGCTTTTTCCCGTACTTGTACACGCCCAGCGACTTGTCAAACCCAATGTTGTTTTTTGTTCGAACCGGCAACGTCATGGTCGGAGCTTCGCCTTTGATGATTTTGTCGTACATCTCGGTGACGACGTCGTGCAGCGCAGCCTTCGTCTCCTCTGGTGAATGGCTGGCCGACATCATGCATCACTCCCGAACCCCATCAGGGTTTGCTGGCCACTCGGTTTTGCCTCCTCGCTGACGACCGGAACGGCCGCTGAGACGGTCTCTTCATCGGGTGGAGCGACGTCCTCCTCGTGGTCCACTTCGTTCGCTCTTGCCTCTTGCCGGCGTATCTCATCGAGGAGTTTTTCGTCCATCTTTGAGGCGCCGATGACCTCTTGACTGCCGCGATAAAACACATCGGTCTCGGTCCAGTCGCCTCGCTCAAGTCCCGAGAGGGAATATGAAATCGTGTACGTGGTGCCCGGTTCAAGGGTTTCCAATTTCCACGCCCACACGCCCGTTGCTTCTTTTCGCCCTCCCGTCGTGTTGTTTTCCATTCCAGCCCCTTCGCTTTCTGGCCACGAGGCCAGCAAGGTGTAGGCCCGAGCGCGAGAAGTGTAGTTGAACAGGGTGATGGACACGTCCGTCATCTTGGTGGTCTTGTTCCAATGCGTGGTGCTTTCGGCAATAACGGCGCCCATAATTTTCGTGATGGAGCCTGAAAGATTCGGCATTGGTCGTTTGAGAATGGCGGCCGACTTTTCTGCGATGGCGGGAATGATGTCGTTGACCAGCTCAAACTTCTCCTGAACCTTGACCATCTTTTTCTTCTTCTCCAGGTGCTTTCGAAGTCCGCGACCCATCTCAAGCATCGCCTTGCGCACCTCGTCCATCACCTCTCCGTTGTCGGCCAGCGCTTCCTTCGCTTCCGACGTAAACTGTACGTTGGTGCTTGCGAGGTGAACCAGGACAGCAGCAGGGCCTTTGGGCACCCCTCGTCCACCTGCTTGGTCGAGGCCGTATTGGCGCCAGTCGACGGATTCGATGGCTTTGGTGAGCAAGCAGCCGCCCTGCTGGTACATCAGCGGGACTCGGTTGGCGAAGCGGAGAATTTCGACCGGTTTGTCGGCGGCCATGCCTTCTCCGAAGATCAATCCCACCTCCACTTGGTAGGGGTTACCTTGGGAAACGGTCGCTGCACGCGTCATGGTCGTGACGAAGCGGGAATCGATCGTCTTTGAGAGCCCTTTTTTGATGAGCAGTTCCTCAATGGGCGACAGACAGTTTGTGGGCGGATTGAGCAACTTCACAGGTTTTCCACCCAGCTCTCGCTCGCCCTGAAAGGATTCCAGCAAGGCCCTGATTTGATCGGGTTTCATCGATTTAGGTTTCGCTTTCTCGTTGATCTCCGCCGCTTCAAGCAATTGCTTGGCGGCACGGGACGATACCCCTGAGAAGTTCTTGTAGAGGAACGACGTCATTCGCGTGTCGGTCGATTCCGTGCACATACGCTGCAGCGTTCCCAAATGAATCCCGTGGGGGTGCGGTTTGATGCTCTCAACTTTACGAGGCAATCGCTCCGTCACTCGCGGCCAATGGTGAACGTCACCGTCCGGGTCAACGAACGTGATGTCAGCGTGCGGGTTGACGATGCTGGTCATACGAAGGTACTGATACACGCTTTGCCGACCGCGCTGATATTTGGCTTTCATCCGGCAGGTGATCTCCAGGCCGTGTTCCTTCAACGTCCCGTCGTTGGCTTCCCAAACCTCACGGCCTTCGTTTGACTTCGTGGCCTTGTTTTTACGTGTGTCGAGCCCGATGTCCACCACCGCAGCGGAGGTCTCGGTCGCAATCTTCGAGCGCACGTGCGTCTTTCCTCCCGTGGTCAGCTGGCTGTACATGACCACGCCGGTGATTCCGATTCCTTGCTGGCCGCGGGACTGACGAATAGCATGGAAACGCGAACCGAAGAGCAACTGACCGAACACCTTCTCGATGCTTCGCTTTGGTATACCCGGTCCGTTGTCTTCCGTCTGAAGCTCAACGATGTTTTTCTTATCGTCCAGCTTTGTGATTTTCACCTTAATGTCGGGCAAGATACGCGCTTCTTCGCACGCGTCAAGGGAATTGTCCACGGCTTCTTTGACAGCCGTGATGAGGGAGCGCGTAAGGGAATCAAATCCAAGGAAGTGCTTGTTCTTTTCAAAGAATTCCGAGATAGCAACCTGTTTCTGGTTTTTTGCCATGCGTTCTGCTGTGCCTGCCATGGGCGTTCACCTCCCCCGGTCCTCCTCCGTCTTGACGACGTCGGGCCGACAGATGACCAACGCCTCGTTTGAGGGATTATAGTCTCCACAGGCGAAACGGGACGATGGACACCGAAAAAGGGGGTCGGCGCTGAAACCCGCTCAAGCAAACAGGTCGGGTTTCCAGACACTGATGTGGCCGGTGAACGCCGACGCAGCGACGGTCAGTGGACTGGCGAGGTAGAGTTTGCCCGGCCCACTTCGCCCTTGGAAATTGCGATTGATGGCCGACACCGTGACCTGTTCGGGTGTGAGAGAAACGCCCGGTCCCGCACCGATGCACGCTCCACAACCCGGGTCGATCAGTTTGACACCAACCTCGATGAAGAGGTCGTGCCAGCCGTTGCGTTCGGCCAAGGCTTTTACTTGCCCAGAGCCGTATTGGATGTAGAAATCCACACCGTCCTTCACGGTCAGCCCGGCGTCCTTCGCAGCCTGGCACACCTCGGCGTAGTAGGCGATGTCGTCTTCCTTGCCAGCCGTGCACGAACCGCCGTAGGCGATGTCGACCAGAACCTGGCCGATGTCAGAAATGTTGGCGCCGTTGGTGGGGTCGCTTGGAATGCCTTGGTCTGGGTCGCCGGGGTGGGCGACCATGGGGACGATGCTGGAGAGGTCGATCGTGTGGACCCCGCCGCCGTAGTGAGCGCCTTGGTCGGGCGCCACCATGCGGGCGCGCTGTTCACTCTCCGAGAGGTGCGGTTGAGCGTGGAGCATCCAGGTCAGCAGCGCGTCGTCGGCTTCGCAGATGCCCGTTCGTCCGGAGCATTCCGTCGCCATGTTGCACAGCGTGGCTCGCTCGTCCACGGAGAGGGACGTGAGTCCGGGACCACCGAACTCCATGCTTCGGTTGAGAGTCAATTCTTTACGTGCGTGATCAGCGAGGATGGCGAGAATCACGTCCTTGGCGGTGCAACCTTGGTGGAGTTCGCCAACCAAGTCAAAACGAATGGATTCGGGAACCTTGACGAAGGTGAACCCGGCGCTGACGAGGTTGGCGTATTCTGTGGCACCCACCCCCCAGGTCAGCGCGTTGGAGGCACCTCCCATGCAGGTGTGGGAGTCGGTGGCTTGGATGAAATCGCCGACCTCGATGAATTCCTCGCGAGCCACTTGGTGGCAGATGCCGGGTGAAACGCCGTCCACGGCGGAGTAATCCCTGACCCCCGTGTGCTCTTGGAACGCCACTTGGAGGTCGCGAAGCGTCTGCACTTTGTGCATGAATGGGACGAACTTTGGGTTGTGCTGGGCGTAGAGCAAATGGTCTTCGAAGACGGCAAACTTCCCCGGGTTGGGAAGCTGATAGCCTTCCCCGTACTCCTCTTGCAGGAAGGTGTGAACTTGCGCCGTGGTAAATTCGTGGGAATACCCGCCTTGAACCTCGGCGATGACTGGGTCGCCGGGTTTGACGCACTGCCCGTCGGGCTGACCCACCAAGTTCCGACTGATGATGCGCTCAGCCATCGTCATTGGCCGCTGTGGCGTGTCAAGCGGGGCAAGGTTCAGTTCACCGGATTTCAGAGCCTTTGCGAACGGGAACAGACCACCGTGTTCCACAATGAGTTGGGTCACTGGGTCGTACTGGTTCGTAAATTCGCTCAGGGAGATGGATTCGCCGTTTTGGAGGCGCTCAAGCACGTCGTGGTCGGCCATCAGCTGACCGAGGTTGATGTTGTTTCGCTCGTGAATGGGGGCAAACGAAGCCGCGATGACGATGTTGATGCCGGCCCAGCGCTCGCACTGAGCTGCCGTCTCTCGACTTGAACCGGTTCCTTTGCGCTGACCGGAAACGATGACTTCGAAGTTTCCGTTCTTTAGTGCATTCTCTCGAAACACCCGGAGACCGTTGTGCATGAGTCCAGCGTAAGCGTTCTTGGCGATCTCTGCAGGGTCGTGGTCGAAGCACACCCACGCTGGCGTCATGACGTCGGTGTTGATGTCGTCGAGCAAATCCTCAACGGACAGGTCTTCCATACGGAGGTCCAACCCGTCGTAGAGTTGCCTTTTGATGAGGTCCAAATCTTTCGTGAGGAACAGGACCCGCTTGCCGGGCGATAGGGCGATGCTGTCCGCAGGTTTGTTGTCGCCCATGTCCCCCCCTCAACATGGTTCAAGGGCCGTTCATTCATAATCGGTTCGGGGTCTTACGGTGGCGCCGTGACCCCTTGTTTTTCTTCAGGATGAAAGAACGGAGCCGACGATGCCGAGCATCGTTTTGTTTTCATCAATCGAACGAACGGCAAACCTGACCGCGGTGTTGGGCAAGTGGACGCCCATGTTTTGGGCGTCTCGGACGAACAGCCCCTCGGCTCTGCACGCTTCGATGAACCCCACCGACGAATAACTGGATTCGGCAGGAAGGTAGGTGAGCAAATAATTGGCAACCCCTGAGAAGACTCGGAACCCCATCGCTTCAAGCGAATGATGCATCTTTCGTCGCTCGGCGTGAATCACCTCGTACTGTTGGGCGTAGTACGCCTCGTTGCGGAGGGCCGCAACCGCTGCGAGCTGACCCGGGAGGCTGACCGCCCAGGGCGGGATGTATCGCTTGAGCATCGGCATGTTCTGACTCACGGCGTAAGCGACTCGCAACCCAGACAGGGCGTAGCACTTGCTCATGCTTTTGCAGACCACCAATTCGGGCAACGAGGCGCACAGCGCTTCCAGAGAAACAGCATCTGGAAGGTAATTGATGTAGGTCTCGTCGACCCAAATCATCTTGCACATCGAATCAGGATTTTGCGTGTGCGCAATCGCACTGACCACGTCGGCCATGGATTCGCAATACACGCCCGTTGGGCTGTTCGGGTTGACAAAAATCACGGCATCGTGTTCGCAAGCTTGGGAAATCAACTCGTCGGCATCGATGGAAAAATCGGTGCTGTCCTCGAGCACAAAATACGTGATGTGGCAGCCGATCACGTGCTGGAGGATGTGGCTGTACTCCCCGTACATGGGCGACAAGACGAGGACGCGGGAGTGTTCGTTCAACAACTGCGGGAGGAGCGAGAACATCAGCGATGAGGAGCCCGAAGAGACCGCGATGTGGTTCGCTGGAACGTTTCGAACCTCAGCAATGGTTTGGATCAATTCCTCGCACTGAGTCGGTGGTGATTCCTGACAGCAACGCTCCAGTTGTTCGCTGATGACCGCGAGGGCCTCCGGGCAGGGCGGGAACGGACTGTCGAGAACATCGGCCACGATCAGAGTGTCTCGAACATCGAAGTCAAATTTTGAGGTCTCCCACGACTGTCCGCCGTGGTAGCAAGCATCATCACCGCTTTCCTCCTCCACGTCGGCTTGGATTTTTTCGGCGAACGCAGCCACGGTGACGGCCACGTCCATGTGCATGGGAAAGTACACCGTTTCTCCGTGGGAAACGCCTTCCTCGCGGAACACTTTCATGCCGTTGTTTTCGTAGAGATTGACCACGTCGGTGTGTCCCATAGCAACGATGTCGGCCCCTCCGCGCTCAACCACAAATTCCAGTGCGTAGCGCATCAAACGAAACGCGAGATTCTGTCCTCTGTGGGTCGGAGCCACGGTCAATCCTCTGACCTCAAAGGTCGAGGCTTCAGGGTCGTCGCACCGGTCGAACACCGTTCGCTGAAGGACATCGTCCGAGAAGTAGGTTGTCAGCCTGAACGGTTGGCCTCCCGGAGGATTCAAGCTGATGTAGCCAACGAGGTCGTCCCCCTCAACACAGGCGATGAAGTGTCGCCCAGGGTCCTCGAGTTTTCTCCCCTCGTTGGTTTTGTACTGCCGCAATTCGTCGGCGTAAACGTCGTGGCGAATGGAGGACAGTTGTTCCCAAAGCTCGTGAATCCTTTCGTTTTCTGGGAGCGGATAATCAAATTGCAGAATTTCAGTCATAAACGCACCAAAGCCGGTGTTCCTATGAAGGATTCCCCGTTTATTTGGCGGAAAAAGGAAGGCTCCTTGTCAGAAGCGTGGAGATTGCCCTTCTTTTGAACCGATGAGAGGGCTACCTCCCGGCTATGCAGGTGCAAAAGCATACCCCACAAAGCATGTCTTGAAGGGCAATCCGTCAGTGGTGCAACGACTGAAATTATATTCTCCTTGCCTGTAGCATATCGCATGACTACCCTTTCAGAATACTATGGACGAGCGTTCAGCTCTGAATTGTTTTTTGGGTTGAGAATGGTCATCAACATCGGTTCGATGTTGGTGATGTTGTGGATGTTTGCGCTCGCTTATCTTGTCTGGAGGGCCGACTCCAAATCCCTCCAAAATCGATTCATAGCGACGTTGCTTTTGGTTGAAGGATTCAAGTGTCTGTGGATCGCCTTGGAGGTCTTCCCTTACACGCACGAATGGAATGCATTTTGGGTTGTGGCATGGAACATCAAATTTGATTTCTTTTTCGCCATGCAAATCGCTGCCATCTTTCTCTATCTGTGCTTTCCTATCTACTACAAAATACGGGGCTTGGGCTTCATGCACCGTCCGAGTTTGCAAACGCACGCGTACTACCTACCGTTGATCGCCGGAATTGGCCTTTGGGCGCTGATTCAAGGCCAACCAGCGTTTGCTGTGAACGACCTGTCATGGATCGAGTGCACAGCAGAAGGTGCTGCCCCAGTCGTTCATGAATTCCTCGGCACATCCACGTCGGCGGTCGTCACCAGTGGAATCGAGACAACGTTTCCTGACGGGGTGTGCCCAGCGGCTCTGGACGCCTCACTGGGAGACGAACCGTTTGGGATTTGGGCCATCGTCTTCGCCCAAACGCCAATTTCCATCCTCGCATTGCTCTTTATTCGCTCGTCCATCAAGAAGAACGCAGGCGACGAAGTGGGCGCAATCAGGAACCAAATCTCCAATTCGTTCTACATCGGATTTCTAGGAAAAGTGCTTGGTAGCGTGCTGTTTTTTGTCATGCTGTTGCTTGTTTTACCTTTGCTCAACGGTGGCATCGTGCCGAACTTTCAGGATGAGATACTCTGGAGGTATTCGGATCCAACATTCATGGCACGTTTCAAGTATTTTCTGTTTATTCTGGTCTTTGCCTTTGGCCCGATTGGGCTGGCATTTGAAGCCATGATGTTCGTTCATGCCTCTCTCAACGACTCGGTCTTCGGCATTGATCAGGACTTGCGAAGAACATTTCGAAACGCCCTCTTCACAGGATCTGGTGCCTTTCTCTTTATCCTCACGAGCGAGATCATGGAGAACATGTTGGGCTTTGGTTTGGCCGGAGGTGTCATCGTAGGTCTTGGCTTCCTCGGTGTGCGAAGGCCTGTTCTTTCGTTAATCGATGGTTTCTCAGGCAGACTGATTCCCACCACCTATTCGTTCGAAGAAACCCAATATCTGAAAGCGTATTCGGATGTGATCATCGACGGGGAGGTCAGTGAAAAAGAGCGAACCCTGCTCGCCACCCTTGCAAGAGCTTACGGCATAGACGCACAGAGGGTTTCAGACCTCGAGCAAGGTTTTGCTGGCGACGACTCGATTTGAACTTCAGACGCACGAGCAGTGGGCTGCGTTCACGCCTGGGCACGGTCAACCGCATGTTGGCAACGGCCTTGAGCGCCCTAACTCTTTGTGAATCGGGGGAGAAGAGCCGGCGTGTTTTTTCTGTACGTTTGATATTCCTCGTCATCTCCCCACTTTTCCAAAGCTCGTTTATCGAGTATGGGGATTCCACTGAGCTTCGTCAAAAGAAGAAAAACGAACACGGGCGAAATCCAAGCGACTCGTTCGAGGCCGGTAAAGCAGGGTACTCCAAAGCAGGCGATTCCAGTCCAAAGGAGAATCTCTCCGAGGTAGTTTGGATGTCGAGAATAGGACCACAAGCCGCTGTCTATCCATTTACCTTGATTGTCCGGGTCTTTGTTGAACGCCGATTTTTGGTTGTCTGCGATCACCTCAACGCCAAATCCGAGCAACCATATCGACAAGCCCACAACATCCCAGGCCCCCATTTCAGGAGCTAAACCTGCTTGACTGTTGATGACAAGAACCACGATCATGGTTAGAAACACCCACAGACCTTGTATCGTCCACGGTACGAGAAATCGGACAGGGGATGCTTTGAGTTGGTCAAAACGCCCATCTTTTCCAGTTCGATGAATACGAAAATAAAGGAAACTGGACAGGCGTAAAGCCCAGATAACAACAAGAAAACTGACGATGAATTCTCGCAAACTCGGCGCTTCGGACAGCGAGCCTGCCCAAAGACTGAACCCCACGACGACGAGATACGTGAGGCCGCCCATTAGGTCGTAGAAGCGTTCTGTTTTTGCTGCAGATGCTGGTATCCATGCTATCCATTGCATACCGATGCAAATCACGGCACAATACATCACAGCAGAGTATCCGTTCAACTTGACTGAATTGTTTCCAACAGCCCCCACCATCAAAGCCGTGATGAAAAACACCGACATTACAACGATGGTTGTCAAACGTAGATCTTCACGGGCAGAGCTCATGTGAACGGTTGTGTTCTCATCGTCATCGTGTTAATACTCATGTTTACCCATTCAAGCAATCGTTGTGTTGTCGCGGGCGGTGGAATCAACCCGGGCAAATCATCTTCCGTCACTCGGTCAATTCGCTTCCCAGAACGGGTTTTGGGTGGCTGAACCTTGCTGCAGTTCGTGGTCGTACACCAGGTACGTTGTGTCGGCCGTCTCAAAACGGGTCAGGTTTCCAACCTTGTGCTGAGCGACGATTTTGCCCGTCGTGATTTTTTTGGTGAAATTGTTTCGGTGGTCGGGAACCATCCCTTTCAGCCGGAGGTCCTCAAGCTCAGCGTCCTTCATCCAAATCTCCTCGTTGTTGTCGGCTCGGAGTTCAACATCAACGCGTTGATGCAAGGTGTAGCCGCCGTCTGAGAAGAGACGTAGGCTCCAACGACCCTGTTCTTGACCCGGCAAGGTAGCGTTGCTGACGTCGATGTCTCTCAGGTAGTGCCAGCGGTCGCCGTGGTCGCGGTCGTCCGCATTCGCCGGGTACAAGCCCACCCATGCATTGTTGTGTTGTGGGGGGTTTGTGATCTTGAATCGAACGGGTTGACGATGATTGAAGGACAGGACCTCGAGATTTGTTGAAGTGCTACCTGCGCCAAGGACGGTGCCAACGCTCATGGCAGCGACCGCGCTCCTCTTGGAAGATGAGGGAGCATTGGATTTGAATCCCGTGTTCAAGAGCGTCCCCAAGGCCACGACAAAGGTAAATGCGCCGATACCCATGAAAATAGCGCCAGGAATGAGCATCCCTAAGATTTCCTTCTTCTCCTCGTTTTGAATCCACATGTTGAGCCCATCACCGTTTTGGTTTTGTATCGTGATGGTTGTCGTGCCGGCCATGCAACCGTGGCACGCCTGTCCTATTTTGATGAGCATTCTTCCCTCGTGATGGCGTTCTTCAACGGGATCCGTATGTCCGCAATAATCGTCGAACACCTGTCGATTTTCATCTGGAGGGTTGACTTTTTGTTCCCACGTCCACGGGTCCGACACCCAACTTCCTGAGTGGGTAGCGTTCACGAAGATGTTTTCACAGTGATCATAGATACCGTTTGAATTGTAATCAACGAGGCTTCCCTCAATGTAAATCCCCCATCCCAAGTCGCCCCGCCCGTCGCTGTCTTCGACCTCCAGGGTTGCGGAGGTCATGCTGTCGCTGAGCCCCTCGCCCAAACCAATGATGAACAAAGGAATGCTTGGTGCGAGCAAAATCATACCGATGACCAGAGCAATCTTCGCACTCCCTCTGGTTGATTGTACTGCGGCTGGGTCTCGAGGTTCTGGCGGACTCACATCGAAGTCTCTCCGTTCGTGCAGCGCATGCCCTCCGTTGGAGAACACACGTATGCTCCAGGGGCCTGCTGCCCGCTTTGGGAACGATGCGTTGTTCACATCGATGTTGCGAAGCCATTTCCATCGGTTGTTTTCCGCTCCGTGGTCTTGGTCGCTTGCGTTTGGCGGGTAGATGCCGACCCACGCATCGTGGTTGGTTGGAGGGTTGTTGATTTTGAAACGAACGGGTTTCTTGGCCACGGCTTCCAGAATTTCAATCGATTCCCTGGCTGGTGATACCGCCTTGCTTGAGTGGATTTTATTTGCCGAGTGGATGGTGAACTCTTTTCGTTCGACCAGCGTGTATCCACCGTCTGAAAAGACACGTATGCTCCAATCGCCACCAGCCAACTCCCCGTTTGATAACGATACGTTGTTGACATCAACATCCCTGATGTATTTCCACCGAGGAGGCGCCCCATGATCCTGATCGCTTGCACCTGTAGGATAGATGCCCACCCAAGCCTCGTTGTGGTTTGGGGGATCGTTCAGTTTGAAGCGGACGGGTTTACCGGGGACGGCTTCCAGCACCTGAATTGGTTCGTTTGAAGCAGATGTAGAGGTACGACCTTTGTTGAGGTGCCGTTGAATTCGAGTGGCAGCGTCGGATACTTGGCTTGTACTGCCCTGATGTACGATCTGAATATCTTCCCAACCTCCACTCGGCGCATGATCCCGGTTCCATTGTGCCGTGCCATTTTGCTGAGCACTCAGGTACTTCCCGTGACA
>MDTG01209702.1_pt1 | contig 20077 bp, 15 predicted proteins | sample 811421 | NCBI WGS metagenome assembly MDTG01 (sample SAMN05326645, study PRJNA326480) | marine metagenome | isolation source: seawater | place: Pacific Ocean: South East | collected 2011
CTCGCCCTCGAGATCTGGAACGCCCATGCCGACGCCGACAAGCACATCAGTCCGCTGACACCGGACTGGCCGTCCCATCGACAGCCGATCATCGACCGCAACGTGCTTCGAATGGGGTGGTTCGAGATCACGACCGATCGGACGCCGCCCAAGGTCGCCATCAACGAAGCGGTCGAATTGGCCCGCGAATACAGCACCAAGCAGTCTCCGCTCTTCGTCAACGGAGTCCTCGACAAGATCTTCCATGATCATCGGGACGGCGTCACCCCTGCAATCGATGCCTCTGTCGATGTACCGCTCGATGCACCTGTCGATGTTCCGCTCGATGTTCCGCTCGATGCACCTGTGGATGTACCGCTCGATACGCCTGCCGACGACGTTGCCGTCGAGCCGACCAACGAAACCGACTCCGAAACCGACACACCGGTGCCCGCACCGGATGCGAATACGGAGCTCTGACCGTGGGCCTCTTCTCAAGCACATTGGGCGCGCTCAAACGAGGCCTCGGAAAGACGAATGCCATTCTGGGGACCGGACTCGTCTCCCGGGTCCGCGGACGGGAGATCGACGATCAGCTGATCGACGAGATCGAATCCCACCTCCTTCGAAGCGACGTGGGAATCCAATCGACCGGCGACATCGTCAATGCATTGCGCAAGGGTGTCCAGAGCGGACTCAAGCAGCGTGGCGAGGACGCGATGGATTTCCTGAAATCACAGTTGGTGTCTCGATTCGACGACGCCGATCACGAACTTCAACTGGCCGAGGACGGCCCCACCGTCATCCTCGTCGCGGGAGTCAACGGAGTCGGCAAGACCACCAGCATCGCCAAGCTCGCTTCGGCCATGAAGCAGGAGGGCCATCAGGTCCTGCTGGCGGCTGGCGACACCTTTCGAGCCGCGGCCGCCGACCAACTGGAGACCTGGGCCCAGCGGATCGGAGTGGACATCGTCCGAGGCAAGGACGGTGCGGACCCCGCTTCGGTGGTCTTCGATGCGATGGAAGCCGCCAAGGCCCGCAACGCCGATGTCGTCCTGGTCGATACCGCAGGACGCATGCACAACGAACAGGGGCTGATGCGGCAGTTGGGCAAGATCCGGGACATTCTCGCCCGGCAATGCTCCGGAGCCCCTCACGAGGTCCTTCTGGTCCTCGATTCGACCCAGGGGCAGAACGCACTGGCCCAGGCCAGGCAGTTCAAGGAATCGATCGACGTGAGCGGCATCTTCCTCACCAAGCTCGACGGCACCGCTCGAGGCGGCATCGTGGCGGCGATCTGGGATGAACTCAAAATCCCGGTCAAACTGGTCGGGCTCGGCGAACGCCCCGAGGATCTGGCTCCATTCGACCCCGAAGTCTTCGTCGAGGCCATGTTCGCTGAGGACGATGAGCCGGTATGATCCATCCGTGCGAACGGACTCGGGATTATCCCACCATCCCATTTCACGCTTCGCGCTGCTGATGATCTCGGCAGCGATCGGCGTGCTCACCCCGGCGACGGTGATCTGCGCCGCAGATGCATCCATTCCGCGCTCCTACAGCGGTGATCGACTCAGCGGCGTCGTGCTCCCGATCGAACCCCGCAAGGGGAACATCAATCTCAATGCACTGAAGGCCACGGCCTGGACCGTCGACGACACCAAACGGCTCGTCCTCGACGGCGACGTGATCATCCAGATCGCCGGTTTCACCTTCGAAGGTGAACAGGCGATGGTCTGGGTGAACCGCATTCCCAGCAAGGACGGACTCATCAATCAGGTGGCGATCTGGCTTCCCGATGCGTGGCATCGCACCAGCGAGGCGGGCCGCGGTCCCAAGGGACGGAATCTCCTGGTCGTCGGCAGTGCCCGCGGCAAGGTCGATCTCAACGTCGCCCTGATGGTCAACCGCCGCCTCCCGAGTACGGGACTCCTCCGTCAGGCGGAGACCAGGCTCGCGGAATACCTGCAGAGTCTGCAGACCGGCAAACCGGTGCTCGGCCAGTACCCCGAGGTGCTCGCCGAAGCGCAACCTCCCGAGTTCGTACCGACTCCGGGCGGCACGCTTCCCGGCGAGTACCTTCCCACCGGCGAACGCGAGGCGGCACCGCGTCCGTGGCTCCGGCAACCGGGCGGCGTCGTCTCCTTCTCGGCACGAACGGTCAAGCTCGAACCCGGCGAGGACGAGAATCTCCTCATCGCCGACGGCAGCGTCGTCCTCGACTACCGGCCCGGTCCGGGCGAGACCACGGGCGGACTCCGACTGTCCTCGGAACGGGCGGTCGTGTTCATGGACCCCGGCTCGGTGCGGGACCTCACGTCGCGCAGACTGAGCATGGAGGATGTGCGTGGCGTGTATCTGGAGGGAGCGGTCAAGGCCGAGTCCGACAAGGACGACTACGTCGTACGGGCCCCGCGCATGTACTACGACTTCCAGACCGATCGCGCGATCATGCTCGATGCGGTCCTCCGGACCTACGATCGCAAGCGAGCCCTCCCGGTCTTCGCCAGGGCCAGCGAGATGAAGCAGATCGCCGAGAACCAGTGGAGCGCCGAACACGTGACCGTGTCGGCCTCCTCCTTCGCGACTCCGACCCTCGCCATCGGAGCGGACTCCGTCTTCGTCCACCAGGTTCCCGGCGGATTGACCGAAACCGGCCCCGAAGCGGCCGGTGAACTGATGATCGACTCCACCGGCAACACCCTCGAAGCCGGCGGCTTTCCGATGCTGTGGTGGCCCCGCTACTCGGGCCCCGTCGTCAACTTCCCGCTTCGGGGCATCCGAAGCGGCTGGGGTGAATACGAAGGCGCCATCGTCGAAACCACCTGGGACTTCTTCTCGCTGGCGGGATGGCAGCGCCCCGACGGCTGGGACCTCACCTTCGACGTCGACGGATACAGCGAACGCGGGATCGGCGGCGGCATCGACTGGGAGATCGAAACCGACGGCAACAGCATGGCGATGGATCTCTACGGCATCAAGGACAGCGGCACCCAGCGGACCGACACCGGCATCAGCATGGATGTCCCCGAGGACTACCGGTACGCAGCGCTCTGGCAGCAGACGATCAAGCTGAGCGAATCCTGGCTCTTCCAGGGGCAGTTCTCCTACATCTCCGACTCCACGTACATCAGCGCCTGGAGGGAGGACGACTACCGCGAACGCCGCGAGTACGAGACCAGCCTCTATCTCAAGCGCGAATCGAGGAACACCGCCTTCACGGTCATCGGAAAGTACGCCCTGAACGACTTCATCTCCAACAGCTGGCTGATCGCCTCGCAGGGCTATCAGGTCAACAAGCTGCCCGAGCTGTCCTACATGCGGTTCGGCGACTCGCTGTTCGGAGATCTCCTGACCTGGTCCAGCCAGTACAACGCCTCCCGCATGCAGATCGTGATTCCCGACGGAACCCCCGCCAACAGCGGGCTCCGCACGAGCACCTTCACGAATCCGGACGGCTCGCCGTTCGGCGAGAACGAACCCATCGAGAACGCGGCGAAGTACCAGGGCCTGCGGCAATCCTGGGTGAACCGCCTGTCCACCCGGCAGAACATCTCGATGCCGTTCCAGTGGGGTGCGTTCAACATCACCCCGTTCGCCATGGGACAGATCGTCTCCTACTTCGAGGACGACACCACCGGCGGCGACGAGGAGTCGCGACACCAGTACTACGGAAGCGGCGGAGTCCGCATCAACACCGTGATGCAGCGGGTCTTCAACGACGTCGACAGCAGCCTCTTCGACCTGCACAGGCTGCGTCACCTCGTCGAACCGTACTTCCTCGCGTGGTACTCCGGATCGAACTACGACACCCTCGACATCCCCATCTACGATCCCCTGTTCGACAACCTCTCGACCGGCGGCGTGATCCAGATCGGGCTCCGAAACACGCTGCAGACGCAGCGAGGCGGCCCCGGCCGCTGGTACGACGTCGACTGGCTGACGATCGACGCCTCGCTCGTACTGAGCACCGAATCGGAGGAAAGCCGCTTCCCGACCCCGCAGTTCTTCGAGTGGGAACCCGGGTACTCGCAGCTCGGGAACTTCGCGCAGGGAAGCTACAGCTGGCAGTTCAGCGACAGCCTCGCATTCGTCGGACAGGGCATCTGGGATCTCGACCGGGACACCTTCATGCGAGCCGCCACCGGAATCGAACTCACCCACAATCCCCGCTTCTCGACCTTCGCCGAATACCGCTTCGTCAACGTCACGGACACCAAGCTGCTCGCCTTCGGCGGCAACTACGAGATCTCCGACAAGTACGACATCGCGGTGGTTCCCCAGTGGGACTTCGTCCGCGAGGACTTCCGGTCCGTGCAGGCTTCGGTGAACCGGGCCTTCCCGGACTTCGACTTCATCTTCTACGTCAACTACGACCAGGTCCGGGGCGAAACCCGGGTCGGTGCCCAGCTCGGGCAGGTCAACTACTGAGTCCCATGACGACGCGACCACCCATCCGCATCGGACTCATCGGCGGTACCGGCCTGGGCGACCGCCTGCACGACGAGCTCGAAGGGACCATCGAGGAACACGACGGATCGACACCGTTCGGGCCGACCAGTTCGCCCGTGGTCACCGGACGCATCGGGGCGTGCGACGTCGCGATCCTGCTTCGGCACGGCAGAGGCCACGTGTTCAATCCGACCCACGTCCCCTACCGGGCGAACGTCTTCGCCCTGAAGGCCATGGGCTGCACCCATGTCATCGCATCGGGCGCAACCGGATCGCTGCACGAGGACATCGACCCCGGAGACGTGGTCCTCTGCGACCAGATCATCGATCGGACCGTCCACCGTCCACGGACCTTCTTCGAGGATCTCGCGGTGCACGTCGAACTCGCCGACCCCTGCTGCCCGGGACTTCGCGACTGGCTCGGCCGGGCCGGTGCCGACGTCGACGGCACCGTGCATCGCCACGGCACCTACGTCTGCATGGAGGGGCCCGCCTTCTCCACTCGGGCGGAATCCCGCATGCACCGCGGAATGGGCGCCCATGTGGTGGGCATGACCGCCATGCCCGAAGCGAGACTCGCCCGCGAAGCGGAACTCGGCTACGCCCTGGTGGCGCTTCCCACCGACTGGGATGCATGGCGCGACACGGGCGAGGATTCGGTGCTCGAGACGATCATCCGCAACCTGGAACGATCCACCGACGCCGCCATGGGACTGCTGCGTACCGCACTGAGCGAACCGGGCGACCTTCTGAAGAAGCCGTGTCCGGCCCACCATGCTCTGGACAATGCGGTCTGGACCGACCCGTCCCTCATCGAACCGGACGTGCTCGATCGGCTCCAGCCCCTTCTCTCCAGACGATTCGATTCCATCTCTTCGTGAGCCGCCATGCAGTCGTTGACCGAGATCCGTGCCCTGCTCGATGCCCGTGGGCTCGCTCCCCGCAAACGGCACGGGCAGAACTTCCTCCACGACCACAACCAGCTGCGTCGCCTCGTGGATGCTGCCCGCATCGCTCCCGGAGACCTGGTCCTCGAAGTCGGACCCGGCACCGGCACGTTGACCGAGGCGCTCCTCGATGCGGGAGCCGATGTCGTCGCCTGCGAGATCGATCCCGGACTCGGCGATCTGATCGAGGATCGGGTCGGAGACCGCATCACCCTGGTACGGGGGGACTGCCTGGAACGTGGCCGCCGGCTGTCGACGGGGATCGTGGAGGCGATCGGCGACCGCACCTTCACGATGATCGCGAATCTCCCCTACCAGGTCGCCAGTCCGCTGATGATCGAACTGCTGCTGCACCACCCCTCATGCCGAGGGCAGTTCGTCACCATCCAACGGGAGGTCGCGGATCGGCTCTCCGCCGACTGCGGCACCAAGCAGCGTGGTCCACTGGGCATCCTCGCCACGATCTTCGGCTCGGTGGAACGGATCGGCGACATCCCCGCAAGCTGCTTCTGGCCGCAGCCCAAGGTGGTGAGCGCCATGGTCGCGATTCGACCGAAGCATCCCGATCAGCCCGCCGACCGTGACGGCTTCGCCCGCTTCATCACCGGACTGTTCTCCGCACGCCGAAAGCAGCTGGGGACGATCCTGGGCCGCGACACGGAGCTCCCCGAGGGCATCGACCATGCGGCCCGCCCCGAAACGCTTTCGGATGATCAACTGGTCGAGATCTTCCTGCGGACGAACCCGGAGTGATCCTCAGGCCTTGCCGAGGTACTCGCCGTTCTCCGGATTGATCCTGACGGCCTGCCCGATCTCGATGAAGGGCGGAACCCGCACGCGTGCACCGGTCTCGACCGTCGCTTCCTTCAGCTGATTGGTCGCCGTGGCGCCCTTGGGCTGCGGAGTGGTGTCGGTGATCTCGAGTTCGACCACGGCCGGCAGTTCGATGCCGAGGGCCTTCGCCTCGTACATCATCACCAGCACCTCGACGTTCTCCTTCATCCACTGGATCTGCTCGTTCGGAATGACGTCTCCGTCGATCTCGATCTGATCGAAGGATTCCACATCCATGAACACGTAGGGACCATTTCCCTGTCCGCTGGCGTCGTAGAGATACTGCATCGTGCGACGATCGATGGTGACATCGTCGACCTTGTCGGAGGAGTTGAGGCGATTGACCTTGATGGTGCCCGTCTCGATGTTCTTCATCTTGGCCTGGACGTGGGCGGGCCCCTTGCCGGGCTTCACGAACTCGGTGCCCAGGACGACGTGGAGCTTGCCTTCCCAGAGCAGCGCCTGGCCTCGCTTGATATCGGTTGCTTTGACTGGCATGACGGTTGGCACCTCTGGTAAGAAGACTCTGGAGTTCGAAGCGGCACAGGGTACCACGCGACCCGGTTCAGCGGGCCGTCGCCTCGGCCCTGACCTCGCGAAGGACGGTCACCTTGATCTCACCCGGGAACGTCATCTCCTCCTCGACGCGTTTGGCGATCTTCTCGGCGATGAGGAAGGACATGTCGTCGTCCGCCTTGTTCGCATCGACGATGACCCGGACTTCGCGCCCGGCCTGGATGGCGTGCGCCTCGTTGACCTCAGGAATCGCCTTCGCCAGTCCCTCGAGCTGTTCGAGCCGCTTGACGTACATCTCCATGGATTCACGACGTGCGCCCGGGCGGGCGCCGGACACGGCGTCCGCCGCCATGACGATCGGCGTGTAGGGAGTGGTCGCGGGGATGTCACCGTGGTGCCCACCGATCGCGTTGAGCACGGCCTCGGACTTCTCGCCGTTGCGGCTGCAGAACTCCATTCCGATCGCGGGATGGCCACCTTCCATCTCGTGGTCCATGGCCTTCCCGATGTCGTGGAGGAAACCGCACCGACGGGCGAGTTCGCCGTCGAGTCCGAGCTGATCGGCGATGATCTGACTGAGGTAGGCGACCTCCATGGAATGCCGCAGCACGTTCTGGCCGTAGCTGGTCCGGAAGTGGAGCTTTCCGATCGCCTCGATGATCTTCGGATTCAGTCCGCGGATCTCCGCTTCCATGATCGCCTCGTTGCCGTGCCTGCGAATCCGATCGTGCATGTCCTTGCGAACCGACTCGACGATCTCCTCGATCCGGGTCGGGTGCACGCGACCGTCGGCGACGAGCTTCTGAAGCGACTCGCCCGCAATCGCACGACGGATCGGATCGAAGCAGGAGACGGCGATGACGCCGGGCGTGTCGTCCACCAGCACATCGGCTCCGGTCGCACGCTCCAACGCCCTGATGTTGCGTCCTTCGCGGCCGATGATCCGACCCTTGAGGTCGTCGGACGGGATCTTCACCGACCGGACGGTGCTGTCGGCCACATGCTCGGCGGCGTACCGCTGGATCGCCATCAGGGTGATCTCGCGGCTTTCGTTGCGTGCTCCGGCTTCGGCCTGGTCCAGGATGTCGCGCCGGATGCCGGCGGCCTCATGCTGACTGGCTTCACGCACCTCGTCCATCAACTGGCTGCGGGCGTCGTCGATCGAGAGCTGGGCGACCTCGGCGAGCCGCCGTACCGCCTTCTCTCGTCGAGCCTCGAGATCCGCCTCGATCTCGTCGAGCCCGGACTCGCGCTGGGAGATGCGTCCGTCCCGGGAATCGAGCTTCGATTCCCGGTTCGACAACTGTTCCATCTTTCGATCCAGCGTGTCCTCTCGATTCTGCAGACGCGACTGGTCCTTCTTGATCTGGGATCTGGCGTCGTCGAGTTCCCGTTCGAGTTCCTCACGACGTTCGGAGATCATCCGCTCGGCCTCGAGTTCCGCTGTGCGGCGATCGGCCTCCACTTCCGCGGAAGCCTTCTGCTTCAGATTCTCGGCATCACGGCGGGCCGCACGGATCGTGCCGCCGGTCATGAGCCGGATCAGGACGACACCGAGCATGCCTCCGACGAAGAAGGCTCCGATGGCGATGCTGATGGTCGAGGTCAATGAGATTTCGGCGAGGAGAAGAGGGCGCATGCGTGCCACCATAGCCCTTCAAGAGGGCATGGCCAGGGGTACTCATGGCACCCAACCGCGACTGCACGCGGCCCCATGACGACACGTTGACGCAGCGAACCGGCTGCTTCAGGAAACTCCATCACTTCGTTGACGGCACGATGCACGGGCGTGCATGCGGACCGAGCCAGACACGGGATCTCGTTGAGATCCCACCTGATGATGACGGCAAACGGACTTTGAAACAGGAGAATGCATTGTTGGTTCGCGTAGCTTTCGACTTCAATCTATCGATCACGCACGGAAATCCGTGGAGGCCGAAACGCCTCGGATCGCCGGCCGAAGCCGGTGGGAACAGTCGAGCCCGTGTCGTCTTGGGCTGACCGAGAAACCGAAGGGGGCATGCAGGAACGTCCCTGCATCCGTCACCTCCGGGGAATCGTCTCTCCTCATTATTGGAAAGTGCCCTATCTGCCGCAAGGGCACATTCGAGGAACGCCCAGAAACACCGCTCGGGTCGCTGATTTCGGCCGCCCGATGAAGCCTGAGACGATGGATTGTGGGATTATGGGCTCGCCCCCCCCGGAGTTCGAGTCGCTCACCATGCCTGCCATCCTCAATTGGTTCCTTCGACTGCTGCCGACCAATCCGATCTGCGTTCGCGTGGTGACGGGTGGATCGATGCGGGTCCGCCAACTGGTGATCCGCGGAGGCTTTCTGGGTGCGCTCATCCTGCTGATGCTGCTGATGCTGCTGTACAACTTCAGCACCTCGACCACATCGCTGCGTTCGCTCGCCACCACCGGAGCGGAGATCTTCGCATTCGTCAGCATCATCCAGATCCTCCTGGTCTGCCTGCTGACTCCGGTGTTCATGGCCGGCGCCATCGCACACGAGGCCAATCCCAAGACGTGGGAGATCCTGCTCTCGACCCCGCTGAGTTCGCTGCAGATCGTGCTGGGAAACCTGTTCGGAAGGCTCTTCTTCATTCTCGCCCTGCTCGTATCGAGCCTTCCCCTGTTCATGATCCTCCGCTTCTTCGGAGGCGTCCCCGCCGGATCCATCACCGGCTCGTTCCTCATCGCCGCATCCTCCGCGCTGCTGGTGGCCAGCATCGCCGTGATGCTGAGCGTGACGCGGACCGGAGGACGGCGTGCGGTCTTCGTCTTCTATGCAGGCGTCATCCTCTATCTTTTCGCCACCTACGCGCTGGACCAGATGTTCCGCACACCGATCCCCGGTGGCGACGGCGCCAGATGGACGACGGTCATGACTCCGCTGAATCCGTTCCTCGCACTGGAAGTGCTCCTGTCCTCGAAGTCGTACGTTCCCCGCGCCAGCGAGTCGTTCGACTGGCTGACCCGCCTGTGGCTCGCGAAGCCGATCGCCACGTTCTGCTGGCTCTGCCTGATCTCGAGCACGGCGATCATCGGATTCTCGACCATCTGCGTCCGGCTGTTCGCCCGCAACGGCCAGCAGGACGGCTTCATCCGCGCCCTCACCGGACGGTCGAAGCGTGCGAAGGTCGAACGCGATCCGAGACCCGTGGGCGTCAATGCGATCGCCTGGCGTGAATCCAACCGCGACGGGGGCAACACGGCCGGGCTCGTCGCACGATGGTCGTTTCTCGCGTGGGGAGTCGCGAGCACGATCGCGCTGGTGTGGGCCCACCACGCGGGCGTGATGTTCCTCACGACGCTGCAGACCTCGTTGCTGTTCCTCGTCTTCGCGCAGGTGTGCATCGTCGTGCTGACTGCGGTGAACCTCAGCGCCACCGCGGTCAGCCGTGAACGCGAGGACGGCACCCTCGACATCATCCTCACCACTCCGATCCAGCCGGGTCCCTACCTCACCGGCAAGCATCGCGGACTGATCCGATACCTGCTTCCGATGATCCTCGCTCCGATCATGTCGCTCGTGATCGCGATGATCTACGTGTTCGAGGAAGGATTCGGCACCCAGGTCACCCAGACGCTGACGGATCTCGACGGCATCACCGTGGAATCGCCGTTCCTCATCTGGCAGGGTGTGGTCGCGTTCACGGTGATGTTCATCCCGTTCATCGCATTCTGCGTCATGATCGGCCTCCTGTGGTCGATCCGAAGCAGAGGCACGATCGGCTCCGTCGTGACCGCCGTGATCATCGTCGGAACACTGACTGCGCTGCTGAGTTCATGCAGCATGGCGATCTTCAACTCCCCACTTCCCAATGCCATCCCCGGCATCGGTATCGCCGGAATGGGGATCAGTCCGATCAATCTCCTGTTCCTGTCACTCGATCCGACTCCATGGATCACCCGATCTCCGACCTGGATCGTGCTCGGCAGCGGCGTCATCAGCGCCGTGCTCTGGGCCTTTATCGCCCGGCTTCTGCACCGCAGCATGATCCGCACCTTCATGATGACCGTCCGGCAGCTCGCGGGTCGCTGATCTCGCCGGATATACTTGCCACGAACGTCCCAGGAGCACACCGACATGGCATCCACCACCCCCGACATTCCCCGCATCTACGACGAAGAAGGCGACCAGCTGGTCCAGGCCGACAAGCGATCGCCCCGCGTCATCCTGCTCCCTTCGGGCAATCCCCGCGAAGCAGGCACCGACCGAGACCGCATCCGGATCCAGTGGGGCCAGATGCTGCTGGCCGACCTCCTGGCGAACCGCTACCGCACCCTCGTCTGCGGAGTGAACACCGAGGACAACACCGGCGGCATCATCGGAATGCTTGCGGACCTCCTGCCCACGAGCCAGTGGACGGCCGAGACCATCACCGCCCACGCGAGGATGTTCTCGGAATCGATGAGCCCGGACGAGACGCTGGTGCTCAAGTTCGACATGGACGAGGTCGAAGTCCTCGCCCTGCTTCGCCCCAAGGGCCGCGATCACTTCACGCTGGAGGATCTGGAACGAGGATTCTGCAAGGTCGGCAGCATGATCGAACGCCGCAACGATCGACTCCCCTGCGCAAGCGTCAGCTTCCTGGGAGCCAAGGCGAACACCCTCGTCGGTGACGACCAGCGGGAGCCGTCCTTCGAAAGCGTGCTCAGGACCATGCACCAGGCCGGCTATCGCGGCGACGTGTATCCGTCCCTCGGCATGTGGGAACTCGCACCGACCGCCGTCTGGGCCTCGTACCCGTTCTCGGATTCGTTGAAGGTGATGCGATCCGGCGGCTTCTGATCAGACCAGGGCCATGCCCGGGTTTTCGATCAGATCCTTGAGCGTGACGAGGTACTCCGCCGCGGTGGCCCCGTCCACCACACGGTGGTCGTTGCTCAGCGTGACGGACATCTCGTGCCCCACCACCACCTGACCGTCGCGGACGACCGGCTTCTGCTGGATCGCTCCCAATGCGAGAATCGCACTGTTGGGCGGATTGATGATGGCGGTGAAGTTGTCGACGCCGTACATCCCGAGATTCGAGATGGTGAACGTCGCGTCCCCCATCTCGTCGACGGTCAGCCCCTTGGTCCTCGCCTTGTCGACGAGGACGTGCGTCTCTTCGGAGATGGCCCTGAGGCTCTTGCGATCCGCATTGCGGATGGTCGCCACCACGAGTCCGCCACCTCGCTCGGGAGGGAGGGACACGGCGACGCCGACGTTGACGTCTCCGTGGTAGTCGATGTGATCGCCGCCCCAGGAGGCGTTCATGAGCGGATTGGTGTACATCGCGAGGGCGCAGCAGCGGAGGACCAGATCGTTGAAGGTCAGCTTGACGCCGTGCGGCTTCAACTGCTCGTTGAGCGTGGCCCGCATCTCGACCATCGGATCCATGTCGAAGACCATGCTCACCTGGTAGTGAGGAATGGTCTGCTTGGACTCGACGAGTCGGCTCGCGATGACCTGACGCATGTTCGAAAGAGGCTCGCTCCTCGTCTGAAGACCGAAGCCTCCGGGAGAAGCCAGTTCGGTGGATTCGTTCGCGGCCCGCGACACCGCAGTGGCCTGCACCACCGCCGCAGGGCGGGCTGGGGCGGCCGGAGTCGAAGACGCGGATGCGGCTGGCGTTGCGGAAGGCGGAACCGAAGCTGCCGTCTCCCTGGTCGCTCCCACCGCGGTCAGCACGTCACGCTTGACGATTCGACCCATCGGTCCGGACCCCTGAAGGGTCGAGATCTCCACACCATGCTCTTCAGCCAGACGTCGGGCCACGGGAGAGATCCGCACGTGACCAGCGCGGGTCTTCGCCGCTTCGGCCGGGGCGGCCGGAGCCGGGGCCGGAGCCGGGGCCGGAGCTGCTGCGGGAGCCGGCGGCGCCGCAGGCTCGGGTGATTCGGAAGGCGCCTCGGCTGCCGGAGCCGGGGCTTCCACCTCGGCACCGGAGGAGACGGATGCGGGATCCTCACCCTCCTCGGCGAGAATGGCCACGACCGTACCGATCGCGACCGGTTGCCCCTCGGAGACCGAGATGGATGCCACCGTGCCGTCGTCGTATGCCTGCATTTCCATGGTCGCCTTGTCGGTTTCGACGTCGGCGAGCACGTCACCGGACTCGACCGTGTCCCCCTGGGCGACGTGCCACTTGACGATGGTTCCCTGCTCCATCGTGTCGGACAGTCTCGGCATGGTGATGTCGATGGGCATGGTGACGGATCCTCGATCAGGCGTTGTATGTTGCCGCGCGGACTGCTTCGCAGATCTTTCGGGCGTGCGGGAGCATCTCCTGCTCCAGCTCATGGGAATACGGCGCAGGCACGTCGTCGTTGTGCACTCGATGCACGTGGTTGTCGAGATCGTCGAAGCAGGCCTTGTGCACTTCGGCAGCGACTTCCGAGCCGACGGAGGCGAACGACCAGGACTGGTCGACGACCACGCAGTAGTTCGTCTTCCGCACCGAAGCGACGATGGCATCCAGATCGAGCGGACGGATCGACCGCATGTCGAGGATCTCGCACTCGATGCCTTCCTTGGCCAGCTCCTCGGCGGCCTCCTCGCAGAAGTAGACCGTACGGCCGAATCCCACCAGGGTGCAGTCCGTTCCGGCTCGACGGACGACGGCTTCCCCGATGGGAATGACGTACTCCTCCTCGGGAACGTCGCCCTTGATCGAAAGCAGACGCTCGGATTCCAGGCAGAAGACGGGATTGTCGTCCCGGATCGCGCTCTTGAGAAGCCCCTTCGCGTCGTATGGATCGGATGGAATGATCATCTTCAGGCCGGGGACGTTGGCGTACAGGGACTCGACGCACCAGGAGTGGGTCGAACCGAGCTGACCGCCGGCACCGTCATTGCCCCGGAAGACGATCGGACAGCCGAACTGCCCTCCGGACATGTAGAGGATCTTGGGAGCGTTGTTCATGATCTGGTCGGCGGCGACCAGGCTGAACGACCAGCTCATGAATTCGACGATCGGACGCAGCCCGAGCATCGTCGCTCCGATGCCCAAGCCGGCGAAGCCGCTTTCGGAGATCGGGGTGTCGATGATCCGACGCGGACCGAACTCCTCCAGCATCCCCTTGGAGACCTTGTAGGCACCGTGGTAGTCGGCGACCTCCTCGCCCATGAGGAAGACACGCGGATCGATCCGCATCTCCTCGCTCATCGCCTCGCGCAGTGCTTCGCGGAATTCGATTTCACGAGCCATCGCCGGCCTCCTCTGCGGATCGTTCCTGCATGTAGCGAGGCAGTGATGTTCCGGTGAACGGGCCCCATACGTCGGCGTAGACATCGTGGTGAAGTTCCGAGACGTCCGGAAGCGGCGACTTCTTCGCCCAGTCCACGGCTTCGCGGATCTCGGTGCGAATCTCCTTGGACATCGCCTTGATCTCGTCTTCCTTCATCAACTTCTCCGAGATCAGATACCTCGAGAGCTTGTCGATCGGGTCATTGGCCTCGAATTCGGCCTCTTCCTCGTGCGTCCGGTACTTTCGGGGATCGGACATCGAGTGCCCCTTGAACCGGTAGGTGTCGATGTCGAGGAAGAACGGCTTGGATTCGCTGCGAACCCATTCGACGATCTCCTTCATCTCGCGGTAGACCTCGATGACGTCCATGCCGCGGATGGTGCGTGCCTCCATGTCGAAGGCGACGGCGCGGTTGGTGATCTGATCTCCGGACGCGGTGCAACGGTCGATCGACGTTCCCATCGCGTATCGATTGTTCTCGACGCAGAAGATGATCGGCAGATCGAAGATGGCCGCGAGATTCATGGCCTCGTGCACGGACCCCTGATTCAGGGCTCCATCGCCGAGGAAGCAGGCCGTCACCGAATCGCTGGTGCCGCCGTTGATCACCTCGTCGTTGTACTTGGTCGCAAAGGCCAGTCCCGTTCCCAGCGGACATTGGGCACCGACGATTCCGTGCCCTCCGAACATGTGGTTGTCGCGATCGAAGAAGTGCATGGAGCCGCCCTTGCCCTTGGCGCAACCATCGATGCGTCCGAAGAGTTCGGCGAAGCCGATCTTCGGCTCGAGGCCTCTGGCCAGGGCGTGACCGTGATCCCGGTAGGCGGTGATGACCGGATCGGTGTGACGCATCGCCCCGATGCAACCGACGGCCACGGCTTCCTGTCCGTTGTAGACATGAAGGAACCCGCCGGCGAGTTTGTTCTGGTACGCCTGCATGGAACGAACTTCGAACTCTCTGATCCGAAGCATGTCCAGCAGCCAGCCCTTGAGCACGTCCACATCCGGGACGGGCACTTCGTGGGCCTTGAGAATCTTGGTCTTGGTGGTCGACATCGTGGCTTGATCCGTCCGCAGATGCGGATTCCATATCCATTCAAATCCGGCCCCATGGCCCCCTGAGCGTGGATGAAGAGTATACCGCACACCCTGCATGTACGGACTGCGACGGAAGTTCCAAACCCACGAGGATTCCGATCTTGCCGCCGAAACCCGGAGGACACCCTGCGGCCACTTCCAGAGCCCCCGGAACGTGAGCCTGGCCGCAACACTCGAAACTGCTGGGCTTGATGGGCTGGATCCACTGCTGGGGCTGTGATAGGGTACCCCCCTTCAGGCAGGTGTAGCTCAATTGGATAGAGCATCGGTCTACGAAACCGAAGGTTGCAGGTTCGAGCCCTGCCACCTGCGTTGCTGACAAAGGCCGTTTCAAGGGCCTTGAAGCCACTTCCACGGGTGGTCGTTGCATTCGTCGTGAAATCCGCGATAATGCTCCGTTCACGTTTCACGAGAGGTCAGACAGTTGCCCAACAAGACACACAGAGCCAAACGCGTCCGCCAGTCCGATTCACGCCGTGCCCGCAACCGCTGGCGCAAGCGTACGATCAAGGACAAGACGGATGGATTCCTGAAGGCCATCCAGACGGGTGACGTCGCGGGTGCCGAAGCAGCCTTCAAGGATGTCTCGCGGCAACTGGACAAGGTCGCCTCCACCAGCACCATGCACAAGAACACCGCAGCTCGACGCAAGAGCCGGATGTCACGCAGGCTGCGGGACCTGAAGCAGAAGGCCTGACCCAGACACATTCCAGAACCTCGACGCCACCGGCCTTCCGGTGGCGTCTTCTTGCGCAGAGACGAACATGGTGCTTTCTTCGCAACAATCGACGAATCGAATCCGCACGTCCGATCGGAGCGTGGCGTGGCTCGACGTCATCAATCGACCGTGGGTGATCCTGCTGTCGATCACCCCCCTGCTCATCCTCGATGCGATCGGCATCGGATGGGTCACCGACACACCGGACATCCTCGCCAGACGTCAACTGCATGGACTGCTCGGCTTCTTCGACATTCCTCCGCAACTGGCCCTGGCGTCGACGATCTGCATCCTGTGCGCCGTGCTCATGACATGGCACATCCTGCAACGTGATCCATGGAGGGTGAAACCACTCGCACCGATCGGCATCGCGATCGAAGGAGCCGCGTGGGCCGTCCCGCTGCTCCTGCTCTCCTCCCTGTTCTCGGCGGCGATCCTGGCCGCAGGAACCACCGCCCAGGGAATCGCGGAACTTCCGACGATGGATCGACTGCTGATCAGCGTCGCCGCCGGCCTCGACGAGGAGATGATCTTCCGCATGGCGGGAATCGCCCTGCTGCACACGATCATCGTCGATGTATTCGGATTGAAGCAGGGAACCGGGACGATGCTGGCGATCGCGGGGACCGCCGTCCTCTTCGCCTGGTACCACGATCCCGGCCTCACGGCACCGCCGCAACTGCTCTTCGCACTGCTGGCGGGAATCTACCTCGGGGTCCTCTACGTCCTTCGCGGATTCGGAATCGTCGTCTGGACCCACGTCCTGTACGACGTGTCCGTCACGATCCTGTTCGCCTAGACGGTGCCATGCTCCATGCCGACGCTGGAACGTGCCTCCGCACTCCGGTAGAGCGCCTCCAGCACGGCCTGCACGGCACGACCTTCCTCGGCGGAAGCCGAAGGAGCCTCGCGTGACAACACATTGCGGGCGAAGCATTCATGCTGTCGACGGAATGCCGTGTTCCAGTCCTCGCCCGGTCGGACCGGCTGCTTCATGTCGACGAGTTCCCCGTCGACTTCGCATCCGATCGTGAGCGGAGCATCGGACAGGATGTCGAAGTGAACCGCGGCCTTCTCGCCGAAGAGGGTGACCCCGTCGGTCAGGGTGCCTTCCGGCAGATGGGAGGCCCAGGACATGTTCAGGGACAGGCTCAGACCACCTTCGCATCGGATCAACGCCGATGCGCCGTCTTCGACGTCGAACGGGCCGTCCGGATTCGGAGGCCCCGCCCACATGTCGGTGTATCGATAGCCCGAAGGCGGATGCCCGAAGCAGCTGGAAGTGTGACAGTCCACCGACTCGATGCCGGGACGATCACAGAGGTGCAGCAGCAGATCGACCAGATGGGGCCCGAGATCGATCAGGACCCCCCCGCCGGACTGCTCCTTGCTGGTGAACCATCGACCCAGGCCGGGAATGCCGCGTCGCCGTCGCAGCGTGGCTTCGGCATGGTAGATACGCCCGAGCCGGCCGGAATCGATCATCTTGCGGGCCGCCATGGAGGTGGCCGCCAGTCGGCAGACGAATCCCATCTGCACGATGTTGCTCGATGCGTTCCGAGCCTCGATGACCGCATCGCATTCCGCGACGTTCGTGGCCATGGGCTTCTCGATCAGCACGTCCTTGCCCGCCTCCAGAGCCTGGACCGCGATGGAACTGTGCAGGTAGTTGGGGACGGCGACGACGATGCCCTGGATCGACTCGTCGGCCAGAATCGACTCCATGGAATCATGCACCCGTGCCGTATCGCCGGCGAGCGTGCGGGCTCTGGACGAATCCGGATCGAAGATTCCCGCGAGCGTGCTGCCGGCCTGCTCGATCGCGTTGGCGTGAATCTGGCCGATCCCGCCGGCGCCGATCAATCCAAGTTGAATGGACATGAAACGTTCCTCCTGGTGCAGGACACAGTAGCATCCACCTTCGGGCGGCGTACAATTCGTCTCGAGGAGATCTCTTTGTCCCAATCGGATCGGGTCATCATCATCGGAGGAGGCATGATCGGGCTGCTGACGGCACGCGAGCTGCTGCAGCGCGGCCGCGACGTGCTCGTACTCGATGCCGGATCCGGCGAAGGCTCCGCATCGAGCGGCAATGCCGGAATCATTGCACCGGGACACTTTCCGATTGCGAACCCCCGTCAGCGTTCGAGAGCGATGAAACTGCTCCTGGATCCGGAAAGCCCCCTGTACATTCCGCCTCGATTCAACATCCCGATGATCCGCTGGCTGCTGGGATTCAGAAAGGCGTGCCTGCCCCGCAACTACGGCCATGCCGTCGAAGTGCTCAACCGGATGAGCAACGTCAGCCGCGACGGGTGGCAGGAACTCATGGACATCGACGCCACACCGGAGATGCTTGCGGCCCTGCATCCCGCCGGATCGATCGAGGTCTTCTGCGAACAGGAGACCGGCGACGCCGCCAGCCGCGATGCGGACACGCTGCGCCGGGACGGATTCGAGACCGAACTCATCGACGGCGACGAACTTCGCCGCCGCGACCCCGCCTACAGCGACGAGGTCCTGGGAGCCCTGGTCCACCCCGGACACATCATCACGCAACCGGATCAGCTGCTCCGCGCCATCGAGGACGACATCGTCGACCGAGGTGCCGTCGTTCGACACGGCTGCACCGTGCAGCGCATGCTCGCCGACCGCCACGCCTGCCATGGCGTGATCGTCGAGGACGACCGCATGATCGAAGGCGGCACCATCGTGATCGCCGCCGGCATCTGGTCGGACGGCATCGCACGCGACCACGGCATCCGGGTTCCCATGCAGCCGGCCAAGGGATACCACGTGATGCTGGATGTCGACGAACCTCCCACCATCGCGTGCGTCTGCCGCGAGTCGATGGTGGCGGTCAATTCGATGCCCGGCGGCGTTCGGCTCGCCGGCACGCTCGAACTCTCCGGAATCAACAACCGGATGGTCAGGCGTCGTCTTGATCTGCTGCAGCAGGGCGCGTCACGATGCATCCGCGGCATCGAGGACGCCCCCGTCCTCGAACAGTGGACCGGCATGCGGCCCTGCACCGCGGACGGGCTGCCGGTGATCGGCCCCATGCCGGAGATGGCCGGAACCTGGATCGCAACCGGACATGGAATGATGGGCATCACGCTCGGCCCGGTGACCGCGACGCTGCTGGCTCAGATGATCCACGACGAGCAGACCGTGATGGACACCGTGCCGATGTCCGCGGATCGGTTCAACTGATCTCGTCGATGTGCTCTGTGTACCGGACGCCGCGTGCCTGGAGTCCCGTGAACAGCGCGTCGAGCACGTCGTCGCGGGCAGCGAACTCCTCGGGAGGATGCACCCCCGGTTCGCCGACGACACCACGTGCGATCAGACGGGCCATGATCGCGCAGGGAAACGCGGTGGTCCGGGCCATCGAGCTGAATCCCGACTCGGGATCGTAGTAGTCCAGAAGGTCCCACCGCAGTCGGACATCGCGACCGTCGAGCTGGCCGATGCCCTCCACACGCATGGCCGTGAGATCCGCTTCGCCCTCTTCGTAGGTCCAGTGCGGGAACAGCAGCGCGGCCGCGAGGTCGCGGGGAACGACCTCGACATCGCCCACCCGGACGGGTTCCTCGGAGAGGAAGCCGGCCTCGCGCATCTGAAGCATCACCTCGCGGTGCCCCGGGTACCGCATCGTCTTCTCGCGCATGAGCGGCACGTCGAGCCGCTCCGCGAGACTGCGGAGCCCGTCGGTGTTGAAGGCCTCGAGCACACCCACTCCCGGAAACTCGATCGACTCCGGCTCGGACAGGGCTTCACGGATGACGACACGCCCGTCTTCGACCAGTCTGGCCGGACGAACGTACTCCTCGAGGACGTCGGCGGGAGAGAAGCCCGCCTTGTACTCGAACGGCGGCTTGGGATCGGCGGGAATGCCGCCGACGAAGATGTCGATGGCCCGACACGGATCGAGTCGGAAGGCGGCCCGGCCGGCGAGCAGATTGCTCATTCCGGGGGCGACGCCGATGTCCACGACGCAGGTCGAGCCGTGCTCCTTGGCCAGGGAATCGAGATCCCATGCATCCTCGGGCATGAACGAGATGTCGCAGTAGTCGCGTCCCGATTCGATGACCGCACGCAGCGCCCCGTAGCCGAAGCGACCGGGCATGGCTCCGACGATCAGTTCGTGATCCGCACAGAGCTCCGACACGCAGTCGGGACGGGAGCAGTCGGCGACGACGGGAGTGATCGGGTCCGGAGCGGCTTCGCAGACGCCCTGCACCCGCTGCCGGTCGATGTCGGCCAGACTCACCTCGAACTCCGCATCGGC
>MDTG01133402.1_pt1 | contig 20076 bp, 20 predicted proteins | sample 811421 | NCBI WGS metagenome assembly MDTG01 (sample SAMN05326645, study PRJNA326480) | marine metagenome | isolation source: seawater | place: Pacific Ocean: South East | collected 2011
CGAGGTCATGCCTTGCAGTGAAGAAATTAAGATTAAATAGATGAATACGGTAACTATCAATAATTCACTCATAATAGTTAAAAAAGAAGAAAGATATTTCAAAACATAGCCAGTTTCAGTCAAAATATTTCTTGTAATTTCACTCTTTTTTAAATTTTTAATTTTTTCATAATTTTTACTAAAATGAATTTCTGTCACTATGTGATCAAGATAAAGTTGTAAGTTTTTTTGAAAAACTAAATTTAAATAGTTCAGTAATATAGTAATAAAAATTTTAATTATAAAAATAGTTATCAAAAGCAATGAAAGCAAAATTACCATATCATTAAATTTATAATCAGAAAATAAATTGAAAATATATTTTGTTATATGTGAGGATGAATTATTAAAATTTGAATTTTGTGAAAACAATATATCAAAAAAAGGGATAAATGCTGATATACTTAATGTTTCTAATAAAACTATTATAATTGAATTAATAAAAACAAAATAAATTTTTGTTTTATGTTTGTTATCAAATAAATTATAGATATATTTAATATTTTTAAACGAATCAATAATCATACAGTTTTAAAATTTGACTCTTTTCATTATTTTCATTGTATTTTTATTACTTCCAATTTTGTTAGAAAGATTAAAAGCAAGAACTGCTTGTAATAAGTTCATTACCGAACCATTAAATGTTTTCAACTTTAGTTTTTTTCCTAATTTTAAAAATTTAGTCTCTGATGGATTATAAATCACATCATAAAGAATTGTATGTTTTGGCATTTTTTCAATTTCACTAATTCTAATTGGAGATTTATTTTTTTCTTCAGATCCAATTGTTGTACAATTTATACATATGTCAAGGTTTTCAATAATAGTATGAATTTTTTTCCAATTAATAAAAATTATACCAGAATTTTTATTTTTTATAATTTTTCTAGTTGCGACAAAAATTTTTGAACCTCTTACCATATGATGTAAAAAGGTATTTGCTACTGCTTTACCTACACCACCGTATCCAAGTATTAAAATTTTTTTTTTTCCTTTAAATTTAAACTTATTTTTCAAAGCAAGATATGAAGCTTCTGCATCTGTGTTGGTTAAATTTAAAAAATTATTTTTTTTAAATAAACAATTACCTGCTTGAATTTTTTTTGTTAAACTTGTTGAGTTTTTTTTAAAAAATTTAAAAGTTTTTTCTTTATATGGATTTGTAATTGCTGCAGCTAGGAAATTTTGGTCTTTTCTTAAAAGCTTTAAAAATTTATTTAAATTATTTTTTTCAATATCAGCTGGATACATTTTGCATGAAATATTGTATTGTTTGAATGCTGCATTCCATAATTTTGGAGATCGTGCTCCTCTAGATGGTTTTTGTCCAATAATTAAGGAATATTTATTATATTTATTATCGATATTTATTTTATTAGAAATCAATTTCTTTAAAGCAGATAACACTAAAGGACTCTTTTTTTAAATATACTTTTGGCTATACTGTGCATTTTCTTCATTATTAATTTAAGTTCCACAAAATCGACAGGCTGAAGAGGATCAACTGCTGCTTTTGATGGATTGGGATGTGACTCTATCATTACTCCATCTGCGCCAGCTGCTACACTTGCTAAGGCCATAGGTTCAACCCATTTTCTCCAAAATGTTGCATGAGATGGATCTACTACTATTGGAAGGTGAGTTACTTCTTTTAATGCTGGAACTGCTTGAAGATCTAGAAGAAATCTTGAAGATGCTTTGTGGGTATGTGGAGTCGTCACCCCTCTTTCACATAGCATCAGTTTTTTATTCCCTTCGTACAATATATATTCCGCAGCACCCAAAAGGTCTCTTATTGATGATCCATAATGTCTTTTAAGCATGATTGGTTTCATAGTTTTTGCACAAGCAGATAATAATGGATAATTTTGCATGTTTCTTGAACCAATCTGAAGAATATCAATATTTTCACAAAACAACGGAATATATTTCTCTTCCATTATTTCTGAGATTATTGGTAAATTATATTTATCCCTAGCTTGTTTTAACCATTTAATTCCTTCTTCCCTAGTTTCAAAATATTTTTTACTTCTATAAGGAAATGTTAAAGGCTTAAATGCTCCAGCTCGCATAAAATGAACACCCATTTTTTTTAATGATTTTGCTGTTTTAAAAACAAGAGATTTACTTTCAGCAAGATTAGGGCCTGCTAATACAGGAATAGTATTTCCTCCAAATTCAACTCCTGCTACTTTAAATTTAGTTTTATGATTTTTATGTTTTTTCGCACAAAGAGGAAACTTGCTTATCAAATCATCTGAACTTATGTCTTTTCCTGGAAATTTATTATCCATAAATCTTACAATGCTATTTTGAGTTATATATTATTTTTATTGATTATTACCTTTTTAATTTGATTTATTGTTAAACGATTTTTATTATTGTCTGATGTATAAGTAAAACTTGATTTTACTTTTGAGGAACTTCTTAAAGATTTGTAATAGTTAAATAATTTTAAATTGTAAGAATTCACAATTACAAAATAGTTTCCAAAATCAAATGTATTCATTGACTCATGCTTGCCAATCAATTCTTCGTGAATTTTTTCTCCAGGTCTTAATCCAATAATTTTTTTTTTTGATTTAGGTGCTATTGCATTAGCTAAATCAATAAGATTATAAGATGACATTTTCGGAACAAAAACTTCTCCCCCTTTTGCTAAATTTACTGCTTTGATTACAAAATTAACACTTTCATTAAGTGAAATATTAAATCGTGTCATAGAAGGGTCTGTAATCTTTATTACTCCACTTTTTTTTTGATCATTGAATAAAGGAATTACTGATCCTCTACTTGATGTAACATTTCCATAACGAACTACACTAAAAGCAATATTTCTATTGCCTTTTATATTATTTGCTGCAAGAATTATTTTTTCTGCACAAAGCTTAGTTGCACCATACAAATTAATCGGAGATGTTGCTTTATCTGTTGATAAAAAAATTACTTTTTTAATATTATGATAAATTGATGAGTCCACTATATTTTGTGTGCCCAAAATATTAGTTTTAATAAACTCACTTGGATTGTATTCGGCAGTATCAACCTGTTTAAGCGCAGCCGCATGAATTACTGTATCAACATTTTCTAGAGCCACATTTAATCTTTCACGATCTCTAATATCACCTATAAAAAACCTTATTTTTTTAAAATGTTTATGAGATGATAATTCAGTTTTTAGTGAATGTTGTTTAAATTCATCCCTACTGAAGACAATAATTTTTTTTACATCTTTATGATAGTCCAGAATCTTTTTTAAAAAATTTTTTCCGAATGAACCTGTTCCACCTGAAACAAAAATTGTTTTCATAAAAATAATACTTAGAGTATTTGAGTTTAATACACAAATTAAAAATTATTGTATATTTAGTTAGATTTTTTAAACTTAATTTGCTTTATTTTGTATATTTTTTTGTGTAAATCCTTTCTCAATTAAATATGATTTCAAAAAAAATTAATAAAAAAAAAGTCATATGCATTATTTGTGCTAGAGGTGGTTCTAAAGGACTTAAAAACAAAAACATTCTAAAGATTAATAACTTGCCTCTTCTTGCCTATCCAATTCTACAAGCAAAAGCATCGAAGTACATTGGCACAGTTTTAGTTACTACTGACTCAAAAAAAATATCGAGTATAGCAAAAAAGTATGGGGCTGTAGTTCCCTTTTTAAGACCAAAACATCTTGCCAAAGATTTATCTACAACAGAGGATACATTAAAACATGCTTTATTAACTTACGAAAAAATAAGTAATCAAAAATTTGATATAGCAGTATATCTAAGTGCGAGTGATTTTTTTAGAAAAACTGAATGGATTGATAAGTGTATAAAAAAACTTTTTTATAATAAAAAAATTGAAAGTGTTTTTTCTGGACATTCAACTCATAAAAATTTTTGGGAATTAAAAAATAATAAATGGGTAAGATTAAAAAAAAGTATGAAAGTGTATTCATCTAGACAAAAAAAGAAGCCTATTATTAGGGAGGATACTGGAATAGCATGTGCATCAAGAGCTGAGTTATGGAGAAATGGTAGAAGAATTGGTGATAATGTAGAAATTATTACAAATAATGAAACTCTTACATCGATTGACATACACAATTTACAAGACTTTAAATTAGCTAAAGCTGCATATAATATTTTAAAAAAAAGATAAAATTAATGAATGAAAAAGTTTCAATAGTTATTAGAACTAAAAATGAAGAAAGATGGATTTTTAATTGTTTAAAAAAAATTTTCAATCAAAGTTATAAAAATATTGAAATAATTATTGTAGATAATTATTCGACAGATAAAACTTTAAAAAAAATAAAAAATTTTCCTCATAAAGTAATTAAAATTAAAAAGTTTCTTCCTGGCAAAGCATTAAATTTAGGCATTGAAAAAGCTTCTGGTTCAATAATAGTATGTCTTTCGGCACATTGTATACCGGTAAATAAAGATTGGTTAAGAAATCTTATTAAACCCTTAAAAAATAGATCTATTGCTGGGGTTTATGGTAGACAACAACCACTTCCATATTCAAGCACATCCGACAAAAGAGATTTAATTACGATATTTGGTTTAGACAAAAAAATTCAAAAAAAAGATCCTTTTTTTCATAATGCAAATAGTGCATTTAGAAAAATAATATGGAAAAAAATTCCCTTTGATGAAAAAGTAAAAAATATTGAGGATCGAATATGGGGAAAAAAAGTTTTATCAAAAAAATTTAAAATATTTTACGAGCCATCAGCGAGTGTATTTCATTGGCATGGTGTCCATCAAAATCAAGAACAAAAAAGAGCAAAAAATGTTATAAGAATTATTGAAAACTTAGATAAGGATTTATATAAAAATAAAGTCCATCAAATAGAAAATTTGAATATAATAGCAATAATCTCAATTAAAGGTCAAAACTTAATATATAAAAAAAAAAACATATTAGAATACTCCATTAGATCACTTAAAGAGTCTAAATATATAAAGAATATTTTTATCAACACTGATAATTCAGAAACTGCCAAGCTAGCAGAAAAATATAAAGTAAATAAAATTATGAGACCTAAGATATTATCAAATTCAAATTCTGATTTAATTTCAACCTCAAAATATGCTTTAAATAAAATTGAAAAAAAAGGAATAATTCCTGATTTTATTATAATGTTAACAGAAGAATATCCTTTTAGAGAAGAAGGGTTTTTTGATGCATTATTAAACAAAATTTTAGACAATGGTTTAGATTTGGTATTAGCCTCTGGTCTTGAAAAAGGTGGGATGTGGATTGGAGAAAAAGACTCTACAAAAGATAATTTGCCAAAATTATATGTAGATGGTTTAACCCCAAAAAAATTGAGAAAAAAGTTTGCTATGAAAACTTCATTTGGACTTGGATGTGTGATTACACCTCAAAATCTTAGATCAGGAAACATATATTCAGGAAAAATAGGCTTTTATGATGTAAAAAATATGTTGTCTTTTATTCCATTAAATAAAAAAAATATTAATACAATTATGAAGAAAATTTTAAAAATAAATCTTTAAAATAAATATTTCAAAACTAAAAACTACTTACACAATAACTTTATATTATTAATAATAATATTTTGAACTTTAGTACTTAAATCAAAATAAATTGGAATACTTAAAGAGTTGTTAAAATAATTTTCAGCATTAGTTAATTTTTGTCCTTTATGTTTTTTAAATTTTTCAAAAAAAATTGTAGGGGTATAATGAATTTGAGGAAATATATTCAATTTATTTAGTTTTTTAATTAAATTTTTTTTTGATATTTTTATATTTGCAAAATCAATCATCAGAATGAATAAATGCCATGAGGAATTTTTATCTAATAATGGCAATCTAATACTTTTTATTTTCTTTAATCCTATATGATATCTTTTTGCAATTTCGTATCTTTTATTTAAAATTTTTTTTATCTTATTTATTTGACTGCAACCTAGAGCAGCATTTATTTCGCTCATTCTATAATTTAACCCATTATAAGATAAATCATATTCCCAATAATTTTTTTGTTTGATAAAACCATGCGATCTTAAATTTTTAATTTTTTTATAAATATTTCTTTTATTTGTTGTAACCAATCCGCCCTCAGCTGTAGTTATTGTTTTTAAAGGATGAAAGGAAAATGTCGAAATATCAGAATGTTTAGCACATCCAATTTTATAATTTTTATTTTTGATTTTATATTTTGTTCCAAATGCATGACACGAGTCTTCTATTAAAAGAAATTTATATTTTTTTTTTAGGTTTAATATCTGCTCATAATTAAAAGTATGTCCACCAATATAGGAAGTTACAATTGCTTTAACCTTTTTTAATTTATTTTTAGTAATACAATCTAAAATTGTTTCTTTAGTTAATTGCCCAGTATATTCATCTACATCTGCAAAAAAAAATTTTATATTCATCATTGATAAAATATTTGCAGCGGCAACAAAATTTATTACAGGCAAAATTATTACATCCTTTTTTTTTAAATTTAATGAAAGAAAAGCTAAATGAATTGCTGCAGTTCCACTTGAACAAGCAACAGAGAATTTGCAATTTAAATATTTATTTACTTTTTCTTCAAACTTATTAACTAAAAGGCCATTACTTAAAATACCAGAATTTAATGCGCTTAAGACAGAATTTTTATCTAATCTGTCAATATAGTGTTTTCCATATGGAATTTTGTTTTTTAATTTGATTAAATTAGCCATTAAAAATTATATACAATATTTTATAGTTTTTTTGTAAAAATTATTTTATAGAATTTGAGATTAAATGAATTTAGCAATTATTCCAGCAAGAAAATCTAGTAAGAGAATTAAAAATAAAAATATAATCAAGTTTATTGATGAACCAATTATTGTTAAAACTTTAAAGCAGATACGGAAAACCAAAATTTTTCACAAGATTATTGTCACAAGTGATTCCCATAAAATTTTAAAAATTTCAAAAAAATATGGAGCCGAAACTTTTTTGAGAAAAAAAAAATTCTCTGGGGATAAAGTGCCGGTATTAAAGGTAATAAACAATGTATTAAAGAGTATAGATTATAATGTAAATTTTGTTTTTTATTTTTATCCAACATCAATTTTTGTCAAAAGAAAATACCTAACTGAAAGTATTAAAATTCTTAAAAATAACAAGAATACTATGGTGCTGTCTGTATGTGAATTCCCACACCCTGTGGAAAGATCACTTAAGATGAATTCCAAAAATGAAATTGAATTCAAAAATTTAAAAAACAAAAACAAGCAAACTCAATCTTTTCAGAAATCTTATTATGATGTGGGTCAATTTGGGGGTGCTAAAAAAGAATATTTTCTAAATTACAACAAAAATTCTAAAAAAATTAGAGGTTACGTTTTAAAAAATTATGAGGCTTGTGACATAGATAATCCTGAAGATATTGAAAAAGCAAAGTTTTTATTTAGAAACATGAAATGAAAAAAATTATTTTTTTTATTTCATATTTTCTTACAACAGACAAAATTATTAAAAAATTTATTTTACATAATAAAGAAAACTTTAAAGATCATAGTTTTAAAAAAAAAAATTTAATTTTGGTAGAATTTAATGGTTGGTCTTTACAACATATAATAATTTCTTATATATCCAATATACTTGCTAAAAAGTATTCTGGAACAATTTATGCATACCCTGGGTATGTTTTAAATAAATATTCTCTTGATTGGCTTAGTAAAATTAAATTTTTATTAGCAAATTTTTTTCCTATAAAACAATTTTTGATTTATTCTTCATTTGGAACCAGAAAATTTTTTTATCCTTCTATTGATAATACCGAAAAAATTATTGCAGAAAAAATTTATGAACAAGAAATCACTAAGATAAAAAAACTTAACGATATTCTTAATATCAAAATCAACAAAGTTTATGTGGGTGACTTAATTTATGACTCTTATCTTAAATTTTATAAATGTCCTACAATTGACTTAAATGAAAATAAGTTTAAAAATTTTTTATTTGAGTCAATTAAATCTTTTGTATTTTGGGAAAGATACCTTAAACAAAATAACGTAAAAGGTATTGTTTTTACTCATGCTGTATATTCTGGTGCGATGTTAACAAGAATAGCTGCATACAAATACCCAAAAATAAAACTTATATCTGGAAATTCTAATTCAGTGTATCATTTTAATAAAAATAACTTTAATCCTTGGTTAGATTTTAAAAGCTTAAAAAAAGATTTTCTTAAATTAACTCCACTTGAAAAGAAACGAGGATTAAACTTTTCAAAAAAGTTAATCAAACAAAGAGTTAAAGGAATTGACAACTCAGACATAAACTCTGCAAAAAAATCACCTTATAATCATAATTTTAAAAAAAGAGTTATAAAAAATAATTCTAAAATAAAAATTTTAATTGCTACACATTGTTTTTTAGACAGCCCACATATTTTTGGTAAATTTTTCTTTCCAGATTTTTTTCAGTGGTTAAATTTTTTAAGCAAAATTTCAAAAAAAACAAATTATGATTGGTATATAAAAAGTCATCCTAATTTTAATCCAATTACTTTCCAATTATTAAAAGATTTTGTTAAAAAGAATAAAAATTTTAAATTGTTACCATTACATTATAGTCATAAACAAATTTTAAAAGAAAAAATTAATTTTGTTTTAACAGTTTATGGAACAATTGGATGGGAATATGGATATTTAGGTATTCCAGTAATTAATGCCTCAAAAAACAATCCTCACTATAACTATAAATTTAATATCAATCCAAATTCAATAAAAGATTACAAAAAAATATTATTAAATCTTAAAAATGTTAAATTAAAAATAAATAAAAAAGAAATTTATCAGTTTTACTTGATTGCATATATTTATCATGTAGTTGATTGGATTTTTCGAGATCAAGAACAACTCAAAAAAGCTCTTAAAAACTTTAACAAATCTTTTGAAAAAGAAACCTATATTAAATGGATTAATTCATTTGATATCAATAAACATAATAAAATTAATAAGTCTCTAGTTAATTTTTTAAATTCTAAAAACTTTAAAATTAAACAAAAAGATTGTGGATATAATTTTTTATTAGATATTTTAAAAAAAGATAAATTTATCCCTAAAACTTAATACTTGTATGAAAAAAAATATATATTTTTCAATAATTTTCCCAACAAATAATAGAGCTAAAGATGTTGAAACTACTTTAAAAAACTTGAAAAAAAGTACTTTCAAAAATTTCGAAGTTATAATCATTGATAATAATTCTACTGACAATACTGCTCAAATCGCAAAAAAATATAATTTTGTAAAATATTTTAAAAATCATTCTAACGCGTATGTTGTAAAAGCAAGGAATCAAGCTGTTAAATATTCATCGGGGGAAGTTATTTTTTGCATTGATGATGATTCTTTTCCAAGTATTCATACCTTAAAAAATGCATACAAAGTTTTTACACAAGATAAAAAAATAGGAATTATCAGTTGTGGTATTAAAAATTACGAAATTTATAAAAATGAGATTTTAAGTAAAAAAATTAAAAATGTACGAAGCAAATCCAAAGAAACACTAACTTGGTCTGGTTGTGGTGGTTTTGTGAGAAAAGAACTTTACAAAAAATATGGTCCTTGGGATGAAAGTGGTGTCCATGGTTTTTATGAGTCTCTTACATGTATGTGGGCACTCAAAGACAAAAAAAAGATCATGAATTATGATAATATATTTGTTTTTCATAAAGTTTCTGGTGGAGGTAAAGGTGGAAAAATTAGAGGTAATGATTTAATGCGAGAAGATGAATTTTTCGCGAACTCATTCTTTATTTTAAAATATTATGAAACTTTTGAACTAATAAGAAAATTAAATGAAATTTTTAATATAATTTCATTTGCTACTATAGAACAAAAAACATTCATTTATTTAAAATCCTTTACAAAACTTTTATTCAATCTTAATAAAATTTTAAAAAAAAGAAGAAGTTATCCAAAAAAAATAACTGATAGGATAAGGCTGAGTTTTAATTTTATAGGAAAATAATGAAAATACTAATTATAAGAACAATAAAGTCAGAACTAATGCCTTATGTTATAAATAAACTTGAGAAAAAATTTAAAAAACCAAAAGTATATATTTTAACTCATAAAAACCAAGAAAGTTTAAATTTTTTTAAATCTAAGTTTATTAAAATATTTTTACATGAGTCAAATAATGATTTCAGTAAAAAAAATTTAAACAAAAATTTATTACAAGATTTGCAAAAAATAAAATTTAACTTAATAATTCTCCCAAGATTATTTAATTCAAAAAAAGGTTTTTTAGATGTTTTAGGCCTAGCTTTTTCTATAAAGCCAGAAAAAGTAGCAATACTTCCACATAAAAGTAATTTTATTTATATAGATAAAATTTTTTTAATTAAGTTTTATTTGATTAAGTTTTTTGGACATATTTTATCATTATTTTTACAAATTATTTTTTGGCCTATTTTTTTAATAAATGTATTAATTAAATTTTTATTCAAATTTAATAACTGATAACATTATAATATTCACTATCTAAGTTATTAATATTTCTCAATGTTTTTAAATTTCTAGTTTTACTTTTAAAATTAAATGATGGGGAAATTGAGGTAAAACCAAAAAGTTCTTTTTGTTTTGAGTTAAGCTTTTTAAAGATTTTTTTTCCACATTTAGTAAAATCTGTTGAAGGTTTAATCCACCATCTTTTATAATGACAAAGTAAACCCCATCTGCTTTTGTTTGTAAAATTTTTTCCTATTTGATGCCAAGTTTGTCCAAGAAAAAAAACAATTGATCCTTTTTTTGCTTCAACATATTTATATTTTCTTTTAATTTTTTCTTTATAGTTTTTGTCATCTTGTATTCTCACACCAGATAAATGACTCTTAGGCCAAACTTTAGTTGCACCATTTTTTTTACTAAATTCATCAAAACAGTACATGACAACTATATCTGACGTTAATTCAATTTTTTTTGAGGGCAAATGAGAGTCAATATGAACTAGGCTTGAATGATTATTATTTACATTTACGCTATTACTAGCCATACAGTTGTCTAGAATAAATTTATCATGAAATAAATTATCTAAAACTTCCATAATTAATTTTTTATCAATCAATGGTAAGAAATTATCTGGACTTCTTAAAACAATATCTCTAACAATAACTTGTCCTTTATTAGATCTCTCATCTTCAAATTTTTTATTTTTTGTAAGTTTTAATGATAATTTTTCTAGCTTATTTTTAAAATTTATACATGATTTAACATCCAGGAAATTATTTATTACACAATAACCGTTGTAATTAAGTTCTTTTAAAATTTTTTTTGTTAAGATTGATTTTTTTTTTTTTCACAGTTTTATTAAATTATTATATAGCATTTTTTTTTTCATATTCCATTGATCTTTATTTATTTTCAAAAAAACAATATCATTATTTGAAATATAATTAGGTATATTAAATTTTTTTTTAAAGTTGGTTTCTATAAAACCAAATTTTTTATGTAACTTTAAAACTAGTTTATTTTTTTTGAAAACATAACAAAATAAAGATTGAATTTTGTAATTATCAAAAAAATAATCTAGGGCTTTAAGCTCTGTTAATGTTCCCAAACCAAGTAATTTCTCTTTTTGTGTAATATAAAAAGACCAATCAAATTCAAATTTTGCTTCATCTAATAAATTCAATCCTAAACCACCAATAATTTTATCATCATATTTAATGCAATAAAAAAAATTTTTTGTCGTCACATCAAAATTTTTTAACCAATTTTTATGATCAATTTTAGAGATTAAATAATTATTGAACATTTGTTTTCTGATCTTTTCCTCATTCCTAATATCAAGTATTTTAAATTTATCTTCTTCACTAGAATATTTAATATTTTCAAAAATTATGCTTTTAAACTTTTTTTCTAATTTCATAAAAATTTACCAATTTAAGGATGATTTTATTTAAACTTATCTTTGACTTCCATTTCAATGAATTTTGGGTGAATTTATTTGATATACTAGATAAATTAGGATTGTGATCCATCTGGTCTTTTTTGATATATGAAACTTTTGCTTTTTTTCCAATCGTTTTTTCAACCTTTTTTAATATTTTATTTAATGTTTCAGCTTTTGAATTATTAAAGATATTCAATATTCTAAATTTGGAATTTTCTTGCCTAACACTCAAACAAATTGCATCAATTAAATCGTTAATAAAAATAAAATTAAACTTTGTTGTATTATTTTTTATGAAAATTTTTTTTCCCAGGAATACTTTTTTTACAAATTGTAAAATGATATTATTGTCCTTTGTTGTAATTACTCTAGGAAATCTTAATATATCAATATTAATAGAATTTTTTTTATGAAAATTAAACAGATACTTTTCAGAAAGCAATTTTGAAAATCCATAAAAATTTTTAGGTGAAGGTTCTTTATTCATACAATTCTTATTAGATAAATCTTTATCTCCATAAACATGTTCAGTAGATGCAAAAATAATTTTATTTGTTTTTTTTAAATTTAAATTTTTGAAAAAATTAGTCATTATTTCAAAATTATATTTTACATATTTACTCAAGCTGCTTAAATTTAAGCTATCTGGACCTCCTTTGATTCCAACTAAATAAACCACGACATCAAATTTTTTTATATATTTGTTTAAATTTTTATCTTTCTCTACATCAAATTTTTTAAATTTTATTTTTCTATTTTCAAATTTTAATTCTTTTTTATCTATTACAAAAACTTCATAATTAATATTTAATTTTTCTGCTAACTCTCTGCCAATAATGCCTGAACCACCTACTAGTAAGATTTTTTTAGTTTTCATTTTTAAAATCGTTAATTGCATCTTTAAAACTAAAAATTTTTATTTTTTGGAAATCTTTATATCTTTTTAAATTTTTAAAGTAATATTTTAATTCTATTTTATTTATCTTTTTTTCTTTTTTTAGATAATAGAAATATAAACCTAATGTTGTCTTGTATGGTGAAACTAAATTCAATACACCATTTGATCTTTTAAAAGTTCCCATTATAATTCTACTAATATCCTTTGTATGAATTAGATTTAGATTTTTTTTTTTATCAAATAAATTAATTTTTTTATTTTTTCTTAAATTGATCAATATTCTTTTTACTAATCTTTTTTTGCTCATGTTACTGCCAAATACGTACCCAATTCGGTAAGATAAAAATTTTATATTATTCTTTTTGCAAAAAATTCTGAGAATATTTTCTTGAGCAAACTTAGATAAAGAATATCCAGATGAAGGTGCCAAGAATGAATCTGCTTTTTTTTTGCTTATGTCAGGACCATATAAAGAACATGATGATGCTAAAATAATTTTTTTTGGTTTAAATTTGATTGTCTTTAATAAATTCATTAATCCTATCACATTAACTTTTTTGCACTCTTTCCAAGAACTATTTTGCTCGTTTAATGGAACAAAACTTGAAAAAATAAAGAGAAAATCGGGTTTAAAAAAATTAAACTTATTAGTTAAAAATTTATTTGGTTTTTTATTTAAATTGAAATAATAAGATTTACAATATTGTGAATTTGTCCTAGAAAAATTTATAACATTAGACTTTTTTGATAAATCTTTGATTAAATATTGGGAAGTAAAACTTGTTCCTCCAAAATAAAAAATATTCATGAATGATATTTTATATTAAAATATGTAATAACCAATGAAAACATTTGTATTCATACCTGACACGAAACATGATGCTGGTTTAGGTCACCTATATAGATGTTATAAATATTGTAATTTTATAAATAAAAAAGACAAAATAATTTTTCTTATTAACAAAAAATTTAATAAAAATTTTTTAATAAAAGAAAATAATAGTTTTAACAAAATAAAATATTTTTTTTACAATGACTTAACAAAAGAACTGAAAAAAATTAAATTATATTATAAGTCTATTTATATTTTTTTAGATAGTTATAAAAAGAAAATCCACAAAATAAATTTTAAATTATATTCCGTAAAATGTATAAAAATTTTAGATTTCCAATTTAAAAGTAAGGCAGATTTTATAATAGACCATACGTTCAAAAGAAAAAAAAACTTTCATAAAAAAAATATAGGGTCAAAAATTTTCGTGGGACATAAATTTTTTCCTATTCATATTTTAAAAAAAAATGAAAAACGAGATACAATATTGATTAATTTTGGATCAATTAAAAATATAAAATTAATTATTGAGTCTTTAATTTTTATTGATAGTTTAAATTTAGAATTTATTAAAAAAATAATCATTATTAATAATTTTGTTACAAAAAAAAATATTCCTAATTTAAAAATTTCAAAAAAAATATTTATATTAAAATTTACAAATAACCTGGAAAAATTTTATAGAAAATCTTTTTTTACAATAGGTGCCTGTGGGATTTCCTTATATGAAAAAAGCTTTTATAATATTCCATCTATATCAATCTGTGTTGCAAGGAATCAAAATTTTAATTTTCAAAATTTTTTATCATCAAGATTAATTTTAGATTTAAATAAAATATTAAATTATAATTTTAAAACAAAATCTAATATAAATAAATTTTTAAAATCGCTTCATAATTTAGAAATTAGATTAAAAAAAAAATTTAAATATCAGGAAAATACAAAAGTTATAAAAAAGTTTTTCAGTTCTCTTTAAGCTTTAATTTTCTACTTATGTGTTTATCTTTAATTGGTGTCCCAAATGGTATTTTTGTAATTGCTTTTTTTCCAATCAGATATTCATAATACTTTGGTTTTAAACCTAATCCTGGTCTAATAATTTTAATATTTTTTTTTGTAAAAACTTGCCCTTTACTAATATTTGAAACAGCATAAATCGAACGTCTATATATTAAATTTTGTCTTTGATAATTTAATTTTGATTTATTTCTAATTAACTTAGATATATTTGATATATCCTTAACAAATCGATTAATTTTCTTTCCTTTGATTGAAAAACTAACATCTAATCCTTTTCTTTGGTTATCAAGAGCAATATGTTTCTCAATTATTTTTGCCCCATATACTATTGATAATTTAGCAATATCATTATTAGTTGAATGATCAGAAAGACCAACGGTGCAATTAAATTTTTTTTTTAATAACTTTATATTTTGAAGGTTAAATTCATCAATGTTAGCAGGATAATTGCTCACACAATATAATAAAGCATAATCTCCTATCCCATGTTTTTTAACCACATTAACAGCTTCTTTTATTTCATTTAGTGTGCCCATACCTGTAGAAATAATTACAGGTTTTTTTGTCTTAGCGACTTTTTTAATTAATGGTAAGTGTGTTAGTTCAAAAGATGAAATTTTATACATAGGACAACCTAAGTCTTCAAGTAAATCCACTGCAGACTCATCAAATGGTGTGCTTATACATTTAATTCCAATTTTTTTAGCATATAAGAATAGCTCTTTGTGCCAACTGAAAGGTGTTTTAGCTTTTTTATATAAATCCCATAAAGAATAATTTTTCCATATACCTTTTTTTATTAAAAATTCTTTATTTTTACTTGGTATAGTCATGGTGTGCTCTTCGTAAGTTTGTAATTTTACAAAATCCAAATTATTGGTTTTTGCACATTTAATAAGTTTTTTTGCTTTATCGATTGATCCGTTGTGATTTGCTGATACCTCACCGATAATAATTGGGGTATCCAGATTTTTTAAAAAATTTTTTTTTAAACTCATATTTTTTTTAATAAATATTGTAAATCTTTAGCCAAAAATATAATTCAATTTGTTAAAATTCTTAACATACTGCAAATACATCATAAATCTTTCAGATCCTTTTTTTTTAAATATATTTCTTTTATGAAAGCCATTAGTAAATGCAATGTATAAGGTATTTGGAGGAACAATAACTTTAATTTTTTTTTTAATGAACATTTGACTATCACCATCTGTTTCATCAAAATTAGTAGCGTTTTTAAAAAAATTTTTGTAATTATTATCGATTATGTGACTAGAAAGTGCATATTCAAACGGAGCATCATCTGCCGTGATTTCTGTTGGTGTATAAAATATTTTCAAGTGTGGTAAAAATCTATCAGTGTGTAAATAGGTATCTCCTTTTGATAACGTTTCTTCTTGATATTCGTCTAATTTGATATAGTGCATTTCAACAGTTGGCTCGACTTTTTTTCCATACACTTCTTTCGTAATCAATTCACTATATTTTTTTAAAAAAGAAAACTGATCAATATCAATTATTCCTCTTATTCTTTTAACTTTACCTGAAGACTTATCTGATTCATCTGTAGGTTCGTTTTTCCAGTGGGAAGAAAAATTTTCATTTTTTAACTCATTAAAAAGTTGTGATACTTCATTTTTTTCAAGTTCAGGTAAAGCATTTTTTATTACAATTAGTCCATTTTTTTTTAATGAGCTTAACATTTCTGAAGAAAAAGAATTTTTATAGTTTTCAAAAATATAAGGTGGTAATGACTCAAAATTTCTAAGCGGCTCAAAAAAATATTTTTTAAAGTTTGTGTTATTTGATGATTTGTTGAGCCAGAAATTTATATAATTAATTTTCTTAATTGGCTCTTTATTATTCTGCAAAAATCTTAAATCTGGCGTTCTTAAAAATCTGTTTTGAATAATATTTTTTATTTTATTTAATATCATTATTGTAAGAATTTAAATTTAGTCTACATTAATATCATTTAATAAATGATAATATACATTATTCAAATAAAAAAATGGCAAATGTTTTAAAAAAAATAAAAAAAAAAATTAATCATTATCAATTTAAGATTAATTCAAAAAAAACTACATCTTTAATTTATGAATTGATGAAAAATAGAAAAAAATTATCAATTTATGATATAGGTGCTGGCAACAGATATTTGAAAACTCTAATTAATTTTGATGGTTCTGCAAATTTTAACCTCATTGATCCGAATAGAAATTTAGAATGGGCTGTTGAAAATTTAAAAAAAAACTTGAAATATCCAAATAATGTAAAAAGTTTTAGATGTGGCATAGGAAATAAAAGTGGTAAAAAAAATTTTTATTTAGCTGCTACCTCAACAGGCTCAACCTTCATTGACGTTTACAAAAATAAAAATGAAATTAATACAAAATATTTTGGTGAAAAAAATCGTATTAAAGTAGATATTTATAATTTTAAAGACTTTGTTAAAAAATTTAGTTTAGATAAACCTGATATTTTAAAAATTGACACTGAGGGTTATGAAGAAAAAATTGTAGAACCTATTTTGAATAATTACAAACCATACTTAATAGAAATAGAATTAAATAACAATCACCCTCTTTATGGAGATTCTTTCTCAAAAATACATTTAAAAATGAAAAAAAAAAATTATGAATTGGTGACATTTGTGCCAAATTATGGAACTCATGATGAAGCGTTTATAGTTGGTAATTATGAAAACCCCATATATAGATCAACTGTTTATCAAATAGATTGTATTTATATAAATAATAGCTTAGCAAATAATCAAAGAAAACTATCTGTTTTTCTTGGTTATGGATTGATCAAAAAGTCATTTGATGTTTTGAAAAAAATTAATTTAGATAAAAAATTAAAGTTAAAAATTTCCAACTATATTAAAAACTTAAGTAAATAAAATTCAAAAATATTTTAAAATATTATTATATTTAATTTTAGACAAAAAGTTTTTATTAAATATTTGATATTTTTGTTTTGAATATTTTTTTGTATTATTAAAAAGAATATTGGAAAAAATTTTTTCAAAATCATTTTTACTCTTTGCTTGTAAAGTATATTTTTTTGTTGTGCTAATTTTTGGATTTTTGTTCCAAAGCTCAATTGATATAGTCTTTTGAGATAAAGCATCAAATGTCACTGAAGAGTCATTGAAAACAAGGAATAAATTGGATATTTTTGCTAAGCTTAAAAGACTATCTTCGCAATATTTAAATTGAAATTTAAATTTTTCAAGCAATGAATTTAAAAAATTTTTATTAGCAAAATAATCTTTTCTAGATAACTTTATATATAAAATTAATCTATTAGAATGTTTATCTAGAATATCAAATACGTCTAATAAAATATTCTCTAATTTTTTTTTTTCATAATTATCTATCCAATCTTTCATTGGCAAAACAATTTTAAATTTTTTATCTTTATTCTTAGTTTTGTCAAATTTTCTAAGCCAATCAGGTGAGTATTTAAGATGTCCAGTTTCAATAATTTCTCCATTGAATAAATTTTTCCATTTTGACTTTTCATCCTTGCTTCCAACAATCATAATATCTCCATATAAATTTTTTAAATGTTTTGGAGTAATAGAATATTTAAGAGATGAATGAGGAAAATAAATTATCTTTGTTTCACAATTTTTGAATGCATCTATCCATCCAGTAAAACCACCCCAGTCATGAAAAAGAAAATTAATACTTTCAAAGTTTTTTATTTTTAATTTTGATTTTAATATTTTTTGAAAAAAAATATCTTTAAAAACTTTTTCCTTCTTTTTTATAAATGATATTCTAAATATTTTTTCTAAAATATTAAATGTTGAAATTAAACATCTTCCAATCAAATCATCTTTGATATTTCTTACATAAAATCTTTTTGAAATTCCAGACCATAAAAAAAATAATTGCCTGTTTCTTTTTAAATCATCATAAATTTTTTTATTTTCGAATACTGTTATTATTTCGTATTTATCATATAATTTGTGTAAAAGTGGTAAGACCCAATCAATCTCTCCTGATGTCCTTCTTACAATTAAGAGAATTTTTTTTTTCAATATACCAAGCTTTTTATAATTATTTTTTTCCCAAGTATTTTGATTGTATATCTTTATTATTTATAAAAATCTTTTTATTTTTTTCACTACTAAGATATATCGCATGAATTAATTTTTGTGTTTTTGCAGCATCAGTAGCAGTAACTGGAAATTTGTTTTTCCGTTTTTTAAGAATATTGATACTTTTGTTAAGGTAATCAATATGGCTTAGCCCATAACCATTTGGCACTACTTGAGAATATTTACTTTTTATTAATTGCGAATTTTTTTTGGTTTCATTTGCAAATTCCCAATTTTCAATCTTATTTAATGCTATACCACCTATTTTTACATTTCCTTTTGTGCCTGTAATTGTTATTGATGCCTCATAGTCCTTTGGTCTTGCTGCGGTTGTTACTTCAATTGTTCCAAGTCCTCCTTTATTTGTCTCAAAAATTGACACCATGGTATCTTCGGCTTCTAACTTATTTACTCTGTTAGAAATAATTGAATTTATATTTGTTAAAGGTCCTAATAACCAATTAAGAACATCTATATGATGTATGGCCTGTTGATTTGTAACACCTCCATCATTTAACCAAGTTCCGTGCCAACCATCATTGTAGTATTTTTGATATCTGCACCAAACTAATTTCACAGAGATAGTTATTATTTTACCAAATCTTTTATTTTTAAGATATTTTTTTAAAATTTGAATAGATGGATTTAATCTGTTCTGAAACACAACTCCTAATAATTTTTTTTTTAATTTTGCTATCTTATCTAATTTTAAACATTGATTTGATGTCATAGATAAAGGTTTCTCACAAATTACATTAAAACCTAAATTGAGAATTTTTTTGCAATTTAAAAAATGTTGCCCTGAAATTGTTAGAACTAAAACAACATCAGGATTTGTTTGTTTAAGCATTTTTTCTAAATTAGTAAAAGCTTGAGCTTTAAATTTTTTAGCAAAGAAAGTGCTTTTATTTATATCAAGATCACAAACTGAAATAATTTTAAAATTTTTTATTTTTTTTTGTTTAAATAGTTTGAGATAATGTTGAGCAACTCGACCACATCCTAATATTGAAAATTTTATTATTCCAGATTTAGATTTTTTTAATTTATTCATTTATATTTTCAATTTATAATATACTATAATTAATATTATAATGAAAAATAAACTAAACCTTAATAAGATCAATCTAAATAAAATTAAATTGCTCGCAAAAAAAAAATGCAATCCTAAAAAATGGAATTGGTTAGAAAATGGCACTGAAAAAGAGATCACTTTAAAAAATAATTTAGAATTTTTTAATAAGATTTCAATTACACC
>MDTG01260636.1_pt1 | contig 20076 bp, 15 predicted proteins | sample 811421 | NCBI WGS metagenome assembly MDTG01 (sample SAMN05326645, study PRJNA326480) | marine metagenome | isolation source: seawater | place: Pacific Ocean: South East | collected 2011
TTAGTTTATCGAACGACGTTCTAAAACACGGAGTCCAAAGCATTACTGATTTAATGGTTCGACCAGGGATGATAAATTTAGATTTTGCCGATGTAGAAACCGTAATGAGCTCAAGTGGCAAAGCAATGATGGGGACTGGAGAGGCAGATGGGGAAAATAGGGCAATGGCTGCTACTGAGTTAGCTTTAAATAATCCTTTAATTGATGAGTATACATTGCAAGGTGCAAAAGGATTATTGGTAAATATTACTGGGGGCAGTGACATAAAACTTTTTGAAGTTGATGCCGCGGTGAACAAGATTAGAGCTGAGGTAGACCCAGAAGCAGAATTGATTTTCGGAGCAATAAAAGATGAAAATATGAATGGTAAAATAAGAGTTTCAATTGTTGCAACGTCTTTGCAAGGATCATCATTTATTCAAGAGTCAAAACCTGTATTTAATGTTGTAAATGGCTTACAAAGTAGAGGAAGCAATTATTCTGATAATTTGTTTTCAAGTAATAAAATTGAGCCGAACGTTATTAATTCTATTGACGGAGCAACAGCATTAAAACTAGATGAAACTTATGAAATTAAGAATGATGAGGAACAAAATTCTTTAATAAATAGTTTTGAAAGTGAAGAAGAAAATAAAATAGCTAAAAATATTGTATCGAATACAAAAATCAACAACGAGGTCCCTCTTGGAGTTTCAATTGAGAGCGCATCGTATATTGAAAATAGCCCTGAACTTGACCAACCAGCAAGCAAAGCTGATAGTGATAATAACTTTTACGATGAAAATAATGAATATGGTCATACCCCAAAACTTTTTTCAGATGAACAAAAATTTGAGGAGACTAATTTGAAGCAAACTAGCGAAGATAAAGAAACTGATCAATTATTTGACCAAGATATAAATGAGGAAGAAGATTTTGAGATTCCTGCATTTTTAAGAAGACAGAAGTTTTAATGAATAAAAAAAAAAATAATGAGAACTCAAAACCAATCACTGGAATTATCCCATTTTCCAGTGATGTTGAGTGAGATAATCAAAATTTGTTCTCCTTTAAAAAGTGGATTGATAGTTGATTGTACTTTTGGAGGAGGAGGTTATTCAAAAGAATTTCTTAAAATTCCAAAAACTAAAATTATAGGATTTGATCGTGATAAGTCTGTGGCTATCATAGCAAATAAACTAAAAGAAAAATTTAAAAAAAGATTTAAATTTCACCAATCTAGATTTAGCGAAATAGATAATATTTTAAAAGAGAGCGCGGATATAATTATATTTGATCTCGGTCTCTCTTCCATACAACTTAAAGACTTTGAAAGAGGCTTTTCTTTTAAATCAAAACTTAATCTCGATATGAGAATGGGGCTTTCAGATATTTCAGCGCAAGATGTGGTTAACGACTTTAGTGAAACTCAATTAAAATTAATTTTTAAAATTTTAGGTGAAGAAAAAGAGGCATCAATAATTGCTAAAAATATTGTCAAATCAAGATTAGAAAAAAAAATTACAAACGTCGACGAGCTAGTAAGGATTATTGAAAAAAGTAAAAAGAAAAAATTTTCTCGTAAAATAAATCCATGTACAAAAACTTTTCAAGCTTTAAGAATATTTGTCAACAAAGAGATCACTGAATTGATACATGGTATAACAAATGCAACAAAAATTTTAAAGCCAGGAGGAAAAATTTTAGTAGTAAGTTTCCATTCTATTGAAGATAAGATTGTTAAATATTTTTTTAGTAATTTTTCTAAAAGCAGATCTAGACCTTCGCGATATTTACCTTATGAGGATAACGAAAATTATGTTTTATTTGAAAAACATTCTAACAAACCTTTAAAGCCATCGAAAAAAGAGATAATTTTGAATAATCTCTCACGTTCTGCAAAACTTAGATATGCAGTAAGAAGTCGTAAAAGCTTTTTTTACCCTAAAAACTTATTTATGAAATTTAAAAGGTACTTAGATATCGAGGCTATGAATGCAAAAATTTAAATTTTTAATAGTAACAATTATATTTTCATTATTTTTAATAGGTACATCAATTGTAAAAAATCATGCGCGTGAATTAGAAAAAAAAATTGATAAAATTAATGCAAAAATTTTTAGTAAAGAAAAAGAACTAAACGAAGCTCAACTCGATTTCACGTATCTCACATCACCAGCAATAATTGAGATGAAAGTGGAGAAGATAAACCAAACCCAATATTCTCCGATGGATCATTCTAAGATATTCTTAGATATTTCAATTTTCATAAGTCTTGACAACAAACTAGCAATTCAAAAAACTATTAATGAAAAAAAATCAACAAAGAAGTAAAAATTCAAATATAAATCAATCAAGCTTTTATTTTGATGACTTTTTAGAGACTAACAAAAAAAATAGATTAGAAAAAAATAATAATTTATCTCAAGATAGAATTTATTTATTATTTTTTTTATTTTTTTCTTTAATATTTATTTTCAGTATCCGAATTATAAATATTTCTCTAAATGATGTTAAATTATCCAACCAATTTATTGAAAATCAAAAATTTGTTAAACATAGAAGGGATATTGTTGACAGAAATGGATCATTAATTTCTAGAAACGTGAAGTCTTTTCACGTGGCAGTAAAGCCTAATATGATAAATAATAAAGAGAATTTCTTGATAAAAATAAGACTAAACTTCCCTGAACTGCCGATTAAGAAAATAGAGAAAAAAATTTATGAAGATAATTATTTTTATTTAAAAAAAAGAATTAATCAAGATGACAAAGAAAAATTTTGGTCAATGGGCGAAAAAGGTATTATTTTTGAACCTTTCCAATCACGAATTTACACTCATGCAAATCTATTTAGCCATTTAGTTGGTCAAGTTGATTATGATAATTATGGCATTTCAGGCATTGAGAAATTTTTTGACAAGGAACTAAAAGATAAAAATCTTATGGACCGTCCGCTAGAATTGACGCTAGATGCCAACATACAACATTTGATCAGCAAAGAGTTAAATCAGGCTTTGAAAACTTTTAGCGCAAAAGGTGGCGGTGCTCTATTATTAAATATTGAAAATGGAGAAATACTCTCTTTAATTTCTTTACCTAATTTTGATATTAACATGAGAGAAGACGTTAGAGACGTTAAGTATATTAATAAAATTACAAAAGGAGTTTATGAACTAGGATCAATCTTTAAAACTTTTACCGTAGCACTGGCTTTAGATGAAAACTTGGTAGGACCTGAAACTATTTTTAAAAACATACCTCAATCTATCAAATGTTCTGATTACGAGATTTCTGACATTAAAGAATTCCCAAATAATTTATCAGTTGAGGATATACTAGTAAGATCTTCAAATATAGGAACTTTGATGATAGCAAGAAAAATAGGGGAAGATAAATATAAACAATTTATTAAAAACTCTAATTTATTGTCAGCTCCTGAATTACAAATAGAGGAGGTCGGAAAACCAATTAATTTTGATTGGAACAAATGTAAATTAGAAACAATTTCCTATGGTCACGGAATTACAACCACACCTTTACAGGCAGCTTTAGTTTATGCAGCTTTATCAAATGGAGGAACAATAGTTAAACCAAATTTAGTAAAAAATTATCATGACAAAACCAGTAAAAGGCTAATATCAAAGAAAACTAGTAAAAATATCAATAAAATCCTAAGGAAAGTTGTTAAAGATAAACACGGTACTGCTAGCCTAGCTGACATTGAAGGTTACTATGTAGGAGGGAAAACTGGCACTTCACAAAATTATAAAAAAAAAAATGATAATATAAATACTTTTATTTCTGTTTTTCCCTCACAAAAACCTAAATATGCTTTGTTAGTAATGCTTGAAAGTCCAAAAGTAGCAAAAGACCTAATTTATAATTACAGAGGTGCGAAGGTGAAAGGCACTAGAAACGAAGCAGGTTGGAACTCAGTTTATGTAGCCGGCAAAATAATAAAAAAAATTGGACCAATTTTAGCCATAAAAAACGAAGATTTTGATTATAAATATGTTGTTAAGAAGACTAATTAAAAACTGCCCTCCAAAATTTGCAAATGTTAAGATCAAAGGCCTTGCATCAGATAGCCGAAAAGTAAAAAAAGGATATATTTTTTTTGCAATTAATGGCCAAAAAACTAACGGGGAAAAATACATTAATGATGCGATCCAAAAGGGAGCAGAGGTAATAGTTTGTAAAAAAAATTCTAAATATTTTAACAAAAAAATTTATGTCACAAAAACTACTGATATAAGATTATTATTAAGTGAGATATGCGCTAAATTTTATAACTTAAAACCCAAAAATATCATCGCAGTAACCGGCACCAATGGAAAAACATCAGTAGCAGATCTTTTCTATCAAATATTGAGTCTTAATAGAGTTCCTGTTGCATCAATAGGCACTTTGGGCATTAAGTATAAAAAAAAATTATATAAATCAAATCTTACTTCACCAGACACAATTTCACTTCATAAAAGCCTTGAAGTTATTAAAAAAAACAACATTGACCAAGTTATAATTGAAGCATCAAGTCACGGTCTTCATCAAAAACGAATTTCTAATTTAAATCTAAAAGCAGGAATATTTACAAATTTTAGTCAAGATCATCTTGATTATCATAAAAATATGAGCTCTTACTTAAATGCAAAATTGTTGTTATGCAAAGAAGTTTTAAATAAGCACAAGCATGTTATTTACGATAAATACGTAAAACAATTTTCTCCTGTAAAAAAAGTAGCAAAAAAAAGGAAATTAAAAATAATTGATATTAACAACATAAAAAAAAAGATTGAAAAAATTTCAAATCTTAAACTAAAAGAATTCCAAATTAAAAATTTATCTATGGCAATTGCTGCAGCAAAACTATGCAACTTAAAAGAAAAAAAAATTTTTAAAACTTTAAATAAGATTAAAGATGTTAATGGGAGATTGGAGCTTATAAAAATCTTTCCAAACAATGTTATGACTTATGTAGATTTTGCACACACACCAGATGCTTTATCAAAAAGTATAAGCGCATTGAAGTCAGAACATAACAAAAATATCTCTTTAGTATTTGGGTGTGGAGGTGACAGAGATTTCAAAAAAAGATCACTAATGGGAAAAATAGCAAGTTCACAATGTAATAAAATATTTGTTACAGATGACAATCCTAGAAATGAAAATCCTACAAAAATAAGAAATGAAATTGTAAGAAATATAAAAAATAAAAATTGCTATAACATAGGAAATAGAGCTCTAGCAATCAAAACTGCGATTTTGTCTGCAGAACCAAATGAAATTATTTTAGTGTCTGGAAAAGGTCACGAAGAAAAACAAATTTATAAAAATAAAATTATTTCTATTTCAGATAAACAGATAATTAAAAATCTAAAATTAAAAATTAAAAAATTTTCAAGTAAAAATCAAAACTTTTTAGAAAATAAAAATATAATTTTTAAAATTACACAAGGATTCAGAGCACTTGATTTCCATGGACTTGCAATTGACTCAAGAGAAATTAAAAAAGACAATATTTTTTTGACTATTAGAGGAAAAAAAAATGATGGTAATAAATTTATTTCGGCAGCAATATCTAAGGGTGCAAAATATATTGTTTCATCAAAGGCAAATAAGTTTTATAAATCAAAAATTATAAAAGTTAAAAGTGAATTTGATTTTTTAAAAAAATTTGCAGAGCTTAAGAGAAAAAATACTAAAGCAAAAATTTTAGCAATTACAGGTAGTGCAGGAAAAACATCTTTAAAAAATCTTTTAAAAGATTTACTTCAAAATTTTGGTAATACACTTTGCTCTCCAAAATCATATAATAATCATTACGGTGTCCCATTGAGTTTATCGCAATTACAATTTAATCATGAGTATGGTGTCTTCGAATTAGGAATGAGTAAGACTGGTGAAATAGATAAACTTTCTAAGCTTGTTAAGCCACATATTGGCATTATAACAAATATAGGTGAGGCCCATATTGAAAATTTTAAAAATTTAAAAGGTATAGCAAATGCTAAGAGTGAACTTATTAATAATATTCAGAAAAATGGAACAATAATATTGAACAGAGACGATAAATTTTTCCATTTTTTAAAAAGAAAAGCAAATTTACGAAAATTAAACATATTTTCATTCGGTTTAAACAAAAAGTCTGACATTCATCCAATTTCTATCAAAAAAAATAAAAAAAATATTAAACTAATAATTAATTTTAAAAATGAAAAATTTAAACTTCATATTAAATATATAAATATTTATAATGTTTTGAGCTCCTTAGCACTACTGCAAGTATTAAATTTAAATATAAAAAAAATATACAAACTTTTTAGCAATTTTGCCCCAACTGAAGGCCGAGGAAAAATACACAAAATAAAAAGATATAAAAAAAATTTTAAGTTAATAGACGAAAGTTATAATGCAAATCCTCTTTCAGTCAAAAATGCAATAATCAATTTTAGTTCAATTAAAAAGCGCAATTTTAAAAAATATTTATTGCTTGGTGATATGCTTGAGCTTGGTAAAAAGTCAGATGGTTTACATAAAGATTTATCAAAAGTTATTAACAACTCAGATATTGATAAAGTCTTTATTAAAGGTAGCAAAGCTCTTATTACTTATCAAAAAGTTCAGAAAAGCAAACGAGGAAATATTTTCCAACATGAAGAAGATGTAGATTTTACTTTAAATAACATTATAGCTAATAATGATTATTTAATGATCAAAGGATCTAACGCGACTGGATTAAACAATTTAAGCAAAAGAATAATAAAAGGCTATTAAATGTTATTTCATTTTTTTACTTCATTTATTGAGCATTACTCTTTTTTCAATGTTTTTAAATATTTGACTTTTAGAACCGGTCTATCCGTAATGACTTCATTGATAGTAGTTTTTATAATTGGAGCACCTTTGATTAAAATTTTTTCGGAAAAAATGATTACCGGCCCAATAAGACAAGACGGGCCAATAGATCACATAGTAAAAAAATCAGGAACTCCAACTATGGGAGGCGTAATTATTATAATTGGAATAATTTCTAGTACATTACTTTGGGCCGACCTCAGAAATATTTATGTTTGGACATTAATTTTTGTTTCAATAAGTTTAGGTGCATTAGGATTATTAGACGATACATTAAAGATAAAATATAAAAACTCTAGCGGCCTAAAGTCTAAGTATAAGTTTTCGGGTCAGCTATTAATAGGTGCCTTAGCTTTATTTATATTGTTTGAATTTTCTAATCATGAATATTTACTTAATTTATATTTCCCTTTTTTTAAAAATTTAATTTGGAACATGGGGCTATTATTTATTCCTTTTGGTTTATTTGTAATCATAGGTGCATCTAACGCTGTAAACTTAACTGATGGTTTAGATGGTTTGGCTACAGTTCCAGTAATGTTAGTGGCTTTATCATTTACTTTAATATCATATGTAGTCGGAAACACTATATTTTCAGATTATCTTCAAATTCAATATATTCCTGATGTCGGAGAGCTCTCAATTTTTTGTGGTTCAGTTGTAGGCGCATGTTTGGGATTTCTTTGGTATAATGCTCCACCTGCAAAAATTTTTATGGGAGACACAGGATCTCTATCTCTAGGAGGATCACTAGCAGCGATTGCAATTATTGTAAAACACGAAATCGTACTAGCAATAATTGGTGGATTATTTGTTCTTGAAACGGTTTCCGTAATCATTCAAGTAATATCTTTTAAACTAACAGGAAAAAGAATCTTCAAAATGGCACCAATACATCATCATTTTGAAAAAAAAGGATGGGCTGAGTCAACGATTGTAATTCGTTTTTGGATAATCGCTATAATTTTAGCTTTAGTAGGATTAGCGACATTAAAACTTAGGTAAGAGATGGTTTCTATTAAAAATCTTAGAAAACTTTCTTTTTTGGTTTATGGTCTCGGAACTACTGGTCAGTCAGTTATTAATTTTTTTAAAAAAAATAAAATTAGAAATTTCAAAGTTTGGGACGATAACAACGAAAAGTTTTATAAGTTAAAGCGTCCAACTAGTTTAGCTAAGACTTTGCAAGTAGTCGATTATGTTGTCTTAAGCCCGGGAGTAAGTTTACATAATTCAAAGAATAAAAAAAAACTATCAAAATATAAAAGCAAAATTATCACTGACATAGACCTCTTTTTTTTATCAAAAAAATTTTATAAAAGCATAGTAGTTACTGGAACAAATGGAAAATCTACAACCTGTAAGATTATTGAACATGTATTGAAAAAAAATAAACATCAAATATTACTAGGAGGTAATATTGGAACTCCAATTCTTGATTTAAAAATTAAAAAAAAAAGTTTTCTTTTAATTGAAGCATCTTCTTTTCAACTAGCTTACTCAAAATTTATTAAACCTGACTTTGCAATTTTATTAAATATTACCAATGATCATTTAGATTGGCACGGCAGCATGAAGCATTATATTAGTTCCAAATTTAAAATATTCAAAAATCAATCAAAAAATCAATATGCTATTATAAATAAAAAACTAGTATCGGAATTTAAAAGAAAAAAATTTAGTGGTAGATTAATTATTCCAAAAATTCTCAATTATAAAAAATTCAAAACTAAAATTAATAATTTTTATATCAAATTAAATTTAAACGATGAAAACATGAATTTTGTTTTCACTTTAGCTAAATTGCTTAAAATCACTGAGAAATCTCTTATAAATTCTTTAGAATCTTTTGTTGGATTACCCCATAGATATGAAATCTTCTTAAAAAAAAAGAATTGTGTATTTATAAACGACTCTAAGGCTACCTCATTTCAATCCACCAAAATTGCTTTGAAGAATAGCGAAAATATTTTTTGGATCGTTGGAGGTTTGCCTAAGAAAAATGATAAGCTTATTCTAAAAGACCTGAAGAAAAACATTCTAAAAACATATATTATAGGAAAAAATGCTAATTTTTTCTGTAACCAGCTTCGTAATCAAATAAATTATGAAGTTGTAGGAAATTTAAAAAATTCATTAATTCGTATTCTTAAAAATATTAAATTATCTAATAGTGTAAATAATACAATTCTATTTAGTCCATCGGCAGCATCTTTTGACCAATACTTAAATTTTGAAAAAAGGGGAGATGAATTTAAAAAATTAAGCAAACTATATGCAAGAAAATATATTTAAGATTAGATTAATCAATTATTGGAGAATAATAGATAAAAAAATTTTTTTTGGTTTTATCATACTTTTTTTTCTTGGAATTTTTTTTTCATTTTCTTCAACTTCATCATTAGCCGGTGAACGATTAAATAAGGACTATTATTTTTTCTTTTCAAAACATTTAATATTTACCTTTTTAGCATTAACCATTATGATTTTTATTTCAATTGTAGATACCAATTATTTAAAAAAGTTTATTGTTCCTTTGTTCATTGTAAGTTTTATTTTACTAGCGCTTGTACCAATTATTGGGGTGGAAGTAAAAGGAGCCAAAAGATGGTTGGACTTTTACTTAATAAGATTACAGCCTATTGAATTATTAAAACCTTTTTTTATATTAGCTACAGTTAAAATTATAACTCTTAAAAAATTGAAGAACTCTCAAGTGAGATATCTTTTTAGTCTTCTTTTGTTATTGGCAGTAATTATACTTTTAATTGATCAACCAGATTTAGGTCAAACAATTTTAATAATTGGTAGCTGGATGGCAACAGTTTTTATTTCAGGGGTAAGTTTAATTTATATTTTTGGTTTTTTTTTAATTTTTCTAATTCTTATAAGTGGATTATTATTTTTAATGCCTGAAAAATTCGGTTACATTTTAGATCGTTTAACTTCATTCATAGATCCAAGCAAAGGAGATAAATTTCAATCTTCGTCAGCCTTAGATGCTATCAAACTTGGAGGTTTAAAAGGTCAAGGAATGGGAGAGGGGATTTTAAAGGAAAGTGTACCAGAGGCACACACAGATTATATAATTGCAATTATTTCAGAAGAGTATGGTTCAATAGTATCAATCTTAATTATATTAGTCTTTTTATACATTTCTTTTAGAATAATTAAAAATTGTATAAATCAAGAAGATCATTTAATTAAAATTTCTCTTTGTGGTCTTGCGACTCTATTAATTTTCCAAACTTTTATTCACGTTGGAGTTAACACAAGTTTACTACCTACTACTGGCATGACTTTACCCTTTTTGAGTTATGGAGGTTCTTCTCTGATTGGAAGTTCAATATTGGCAGGAATAATTTTAAATTATACTAAAAACAAGACTTATCTTTATGACTAAAAAAATTAAAGGAATAATAGCAATTGGTGGAACTGGCGGGCACGTGTTTCCGGGTTGCAATTTGGCAAATCATTTAATTGAAAATGGTTATGAAATAAAATTAGTAACTGACAGTAGAGGCTTAAACTTTTTAGAAAAATATAAACATTTAAACATTTTTACCCTCCCATCTTCACCTTTGCTAAATAAAAATTTAGTCTTACTAGTATATTCTTTAATCAAAATTTTTTATTCAATTTTAAGATCAATTATTTTTTTGATTTTAAATAGGCCAAAAATTATTTTTGGAATGGGAGGTTACGCATCTTTTCCAATCTGTATAGCCGCCTGGATGCTTAAAATAGAGTTTGTAATATATGAAAACAATCTAATTATTGGAAAAGCTAATAAATATTTACTACCGTTTGCCAAGAAAATTTTTGTATCTTATAAAGAGCTAGAAGGCATACCCTTTAAATATGTTGATAAAATATTATTGATTGGAAACATAATAAAAAATGAAATTATTAATTTTTCTCATGAAAATAAAAAAGTTTTTGAAGAAAAAAAAATAAATATTCTTGTACTTGGAGGGAGTCAAGCTGCTAAAATTTTTGCAGAAACATTACCAAGTATTTTTTGTGAAAGCTCAAATCAAGGTATAGCTTTAAAAGTTTATCAGCATTGTTTACCAAATCAGAGCGAAAAACTAAAAACAATTTATAGAAATTCTAATATAGAATGTGAAATATTTAATTTTAGCAATAACCTTGTAGAATATTTTTCAAAGGTAAATCTAGCAATTACTAGATCAGGATCCTCAATGCTAGCTGAACTCACAAATGCAAATATACCATTTATATCTATACCGCTTCCTTCTTCAGCAGATAATCATCAATTTTTTAATGCTTTTTATTATGAGAGGAAAAAATTCTCATTTTTAATAGAAGAAAAAGATTTGAAGACAAAGCTAATTCCCCTACTTAAAGACATTTATAGTGATAGCTCAATTTTAAGTAAAATTAGAGAAAATCAAAGCCAATATTCTGACAAAAATGTTTATAAAAATATCAATAAAGCACTTAAAGTAATTATTAATGAAAAAAATTAATCTAGGTCGAAAAGAAATTTTACATTTTATTGGTATCGGTGGAATAGGCATGAGTGGTTTAGCTCAAATAATGAATAATATGGGTTTTAATGTTCAAGGAAGTGATCAAAATAAAAATAAAAATACTATCAGTTGTGTAAAAGCTGGAATTAAAGTTTATATTGGTCACTCAAGAAATAACGTTAAAAGATCTACAATAATAGTTAGATCTTCTGCAATTAAAAATAGCAACAGTGAAATTATTTATGCTAAAGAGAAAAAAATTCCTATCTATTCAAGGGCTGAAGTTTTAGCTGATGCAGTGTCTCTAAAAAAAAATATAATAATCACTGGATCCCATGGAAAAACAACCACCACATCATTAGTTTCCAAAATTTTATCAGATCAAAAACTAGATCCTACGATTATAAATGGAGGAGTCATTAATTCATTCAAAAGTAATGCAAAACTAGGTAAAGGTGATTGGGCAATATTAGAAGCAGACGAATCTGACGGAAGTTTTCTGAAACTACCGATTAATTATTCTATAGTCACAAATATTGATGATGAGCATTTAGATTACTATGGGAATTATAAAAATTTAGAAAACTCTTTCATTAAGTTTATAGAAAAAACTCCACCTACAGGTAAATCCATAATATGTGTTGATAATCAAAATATTAAAAAAATTTTAAAAAGGATAAAAAATAAGAATATTCTTACTTATGGAGAAAGCAAAAATGCTAACTATAGAATATCAAACGTAAGATATAATAGAGAGCATTCTATTTTTGATTTGAATTTTAAAGATATAAAAAAAAAGACAAGAACTATAAAAAATATTCACCTTGCACTTCTTGGAAAACATAACGTTTTAAATGCAGCCGCAGCAGTAACAGTATGTCTAAATCTTGGGGTAAATCAAAACATTATTAAAAATTCTCTTAAAAAATTTTCAGGAGTTCAAAGAAGAATGACAAAAATATTCACAAAAAATAAAAATGATTTTTATGATGATTATGCACATCATCCGACAGAAATTGCATCTATCTTAGATGGAGTTAAAAATGTTTATAAAGATAGAAAAATTATAAGTGTTTTTGAACCTCACCGTTATTCAAGGGTTGTATCTTTAAAAAATAAATTTGGAAGATCTTTTTTAAAAGCTAATTTAGTTATTCTCTGTCCGCTATATGCAGCTGGCGAAAAGAAAAATTCTAAATTTAATCAATTAAAATTTGCACGATTAATTTCAAATTTGTCTAAGACACAAGTTATAATTGTAAAAAATCAAAGTGAATTTCAAAAATTCATAAAAAAAAATTTGATTAGTGATGAAATTATTATAGGAATGGGCGCAGGGTCTATCTCTAAGTGGATGATGGAGTTAAAGACTATATTATGACATTAAATCAAAAAATTATAGAAAAATTTAGTGATAATATTACGGTTAACAAAAGTCTCTCAAATTACAGCTGGTTTAATCTTGGTGGACCTGCTGAATATTTATTCAAACCTAATGATAAAAATCAATTAATTGAATTTTTACATGAAAACAAAAAAAATAATCTAAAAATTACAATTCTTGGTGCAGGATCTAATACATTGATAAGAGATAATGGAATTAAGGGCACAGTTATTAAACTTGGTTCAAGTTTTTCAGAAGTCAAGTTGGTGGAAAAAAATGTGATAGAGGCTGGAGCAGCAGCGCTAGATCGCAAGGTATCTAATTTTGCAAAGGAAAATGGTTTAGCAGAACTTGAGTTTTTGTCTTGTATACCAGGTTCAATTGGAGGCGCAATAATCATGAACAGTGGTTGTTATGGAAATGATATTTCAAAAATTTTAATTTCGATAAATGTGATAAATATAAAAAATTGTGAGGAAAAAGAGATAAAATCTAAAGATATAAAATTTTCATACAGAGGAACAAATTTACCAGATGAATTTATTATTATTTCAGCTAAATTAAGAGGAAAAATTGATGATAAAGACACCATCGCGAAAAAACAAAACAATTTTATAAAAAGAAAAAAACTTTCACAGCCAAGTCAAATTAAAACTTGTGGCAGTACATTTAAAAATTTAGTTGGTGAAAAAAAAGCGTGGCAACTAATTAAAGAAAGCGGTTGTGATAATTTCAAAGAAGGCGATGCATCTATTTCAAAAAAACACTGCAATTTTTTTGTAAATAATGGAAAAGCAAAATCTTCTGATATTGAAAGACTAATTAATAAAGTTAGGAAAACTGTGAATAATAAAACCGGGATTGATCTAGAACTCGAGATTAAGATAATAGGTGAATAGAAAATTTAAAAAAGTTTTAGTTGTTTTAGGCGGAACTTCTGGAGAAAGAGCTGTTAGCCTGGCAAGTGGAAATGCGTGTGTGAAGGCACTAAAAAAGAGAAGGTACACCGTATCAACTTTTGATCCAAAATTTAAAAATTTTAATTTAATTAGAAAAGATAAAGTAGATGTAATTTTTAACGCTTTACACGGCAAAGATGGTGAAGATGGTGTAGCTCAGACTTATTTTGAATATTTAAGAATTCCATACACTCATTCAGGTATTATAAGTTCTTACAATGCAATGAATAAAGTTATTTCAAAAAATATTTTTAAAAAAAAGAAAATTTTGACACCAAAGTACTTTGTATTAAAAAAAGATCAATTTAAAAAAAATATTTTCTTTAAAATATTAAAGTTAAAAAAATTTAATTTCCCCTTAGTAATAAAACCAATCAATGAAGGATCAAGCTTAGGTGTAAAAATTTCAAATAATATAAATGATTTAAGAAAATCAGCAATATTATTATTTAAAAAATATGATGAGTTGCTTATTGAGCAATATATTGGAGGACAAGAAATTCAAGTATCAGTAATTAACAATATTCCTTTAGGAGCAATTGAACTAATTCCCAAAAGGTTATTCTATGATTATAAGGCAAAATATACTAAAGCGGCAAATACAAAACATATTATGCCAGCAAGATTAAATAAGAAAAAATATACAAAGGTTTTAAAATTAGCAAAGTTAGCTCATCAAGCATTAGATTGTAGAGGAGTTACTAGGGCAGATTTCAAATTTTATAAAAATAAATTTTATCTACTAGAAATTAACACACAACCAGGGATGACTGATCTTTCTTTAGTACCAGAGATAGCTAGCTATTATGGTATTAGCTTCCCTACTTTGGTTGAAAAAATTTTATTAGATGCAAGTGTTAATAGATGAAAAACAGAATATTTTTTGCTGTAGCAATAGCACTTCTATTTACAACTTTTAATTTTAGCAAACAAAAAAATTATATTCCGAAATTTAAAACTGAAGAAATAATTATTGAAAACAACTTCATTTTATCTGATAAAAAAATAAAAAAACAATTATCTTTCTTGTACCAAAAAAACTTATTTTTCGTGAGCGCAAAGGAGATAAATCAGAAATTGAATAAATTAGAATTCATTGATAGCTTAAAAGTTAAAAAAATTTATCCTAATAAAATTAAAATTAAGATTTATGAAAAAAAACCAATAGCTATATTGAATGATAAAAAAGAAAAATTTTTCTTTACAGACAAAAACGAGGTGATTAATTATAGTTATATTAAAAAATTCGAAAAACTACCTGTTATTTTTGGAAACAAAAAAAGTTTCGAAGAGTTTAATAATTTTCTAAATGATATAAATTTCCCAAAAAATGAAATTAGCACTTTTTTACTTTTTGAGTCTGGAAGATGGGATTTGGTAACAAAGGAAAATAAAGTGATAAAACTTCCAATTAAAAATTTCAGAGATAGTCTGGAAAATTATTTAAATTTAAAAAATGAAAAAAATTTTAAGAAATATAAGATATTTGATTATAGAATAACCAATCAACTAATTTTAAAATAGAGATGAAACCCAATTTCTTATCACTTTATATTGAAATTAACCAAGAAGACTTTGTTTTTTTTGTTGTTCAAAAAAGTATAGATAATAATTTTTCTTTACTATTTAAAAAAAAAGTTTCAAGTAATGGAATTAATGAAGGAAAGATAGTAGATGCTGATCAAGTTTTAAATAGTGTAAAAGAAAATATTTATTTGATAGAAAAAAAGTTTAGTATTACTTTTAAAGAAATAGTAATTTTACTTGATTGCCTAAATTGTTCTTTTTTAAATTTAAGTGGATTTAAAAAACTTAATGGATCACAGTTACTTAAAGACAATGTAACTTATATCATCAATTCGCTAAAATCTTGTATAGATGAAATAGAACTAAATAAAACTATAATACATATTTTTAATCTGAAATATATTCTTGACAATAAGGAAATAAATAATTTGCCTATAGGATTATTTGGAGACTTTTATGCCCATGAGTTATCTTTCTTTTTATTAAATAATAATGATAAAAAAAACTTAGAAACCATATTTCAGAAAAATAATTTAAGAGTTAAAAAAATAATTTTAAAGAATTACGTAGATGGCGTTAGTTTAATTGATGCCAATAATGATCTAGATTCTTTTATTAAAATTGAGATGAATGAAAAAGATACAAAATTAATTTATTTTGAGAATAGAGCTCTAAAGTATTTCCAGAATTTTAAATTTGGAAGCAGTCTATTAATCAAAGATATTTCAAAAATCATATCTTTTAATAATGAAATGGTAATAAAAATTTTACTAGAAACTACTTCGAAAAATAAAAATTTAAATGATGATTTAATTGAAAAAGAGTACTTTGGTGAAAACAACTTCAGAAAAATTAAAAAAAAACTTATATTTGATATTGCAGATGCGAGAATTAAAGAATTAGCAGAAATAATTTTATTTAAGAATACAAATTTGACAAGTTTTATTGAAAGAAAAACACCAATTTTTTTTTCATTAAAAGATAAAGATATTCTGGGATGTTTATTAAACAGTTTTAGCAAGCAATTTTCTAATGAAAAGAGGCTAACTTTCAATTTAATCCAACAAAAAGATGATGAAAATTATATTATCCAAGCTTCAAAGCTTGTCCATTTTGGTTGGAATAAAGAAGCTATACCAGTCATTAATTCCAAAAAGTCATTTTTTACAAGGTTTTTTGATAGCTTGTTTAACTAGCTGTTATTTTTAGAAACATTAGTTGTTTTAATTAGATCATATTAATTAGGTATAAGCTTTCGATGTTAAAAATTTATCAACAAACAATTAATGAACCCATTAAATTTGAGGGAATTGGATTACATACAGGGACAAAAACAAAATTGAAAATACTTCCTGGAAAGGAAGATGAAGGTATTGTTTTTAAGAGGGTAGACTTAGCTGATACAGATAAAAACGTTATTAGAGCATCTTACGATAATGTATCTTCTGCTAGATTGTGTACAACTTTAGAAAATAAATTTGGCATTAAAGTTTCAACTGTAGAACATCTTTTAGCAGCTTTTTATATCGCTGAAATAGATAATGCAATAATCGAGTTGAATAATGAAGAAGTTCCAATCATGGATGGTTCAGCTAAAGATTTTTTGGAAGTTTTTTTGAAAAGTGAGACAGTCAAACAAAATAAAAAAAGAAAATATTTGAAAATCTTAAATAAATTAAATTTAATTGATAAAGAAAAAAAAATATCAATAGAGCCAAGTGACTTTTTTGAAGTAAATTTTCAATTAAACTATAAAAATAAAATTATAGGAAAACAAAAAAATAATGTAAATTTCTATACTGACAGCTTAGAGGATATTTTTAATTCGAGAACTTTTTGTTTATTCGAAGACATCGTGAAAATAAGAAAATTAGGTTTAGCAAAAGGAGGCTCCTTAAAAAACGCTTTGGTAGTTGATAACAATAGAGTATTGAATGAAGAAGGTCTTAGAAATAAAAAAGAATTTGTTAATCACAAAATTTTAGATTTAGCAGGCGACTTTTTATTATCAGGTCACAGAATTTTAGGTAAAATTGAATGTATTCAGGGTGGCCACGAACTCTCCAATAAGTTTTTAAGAAAATTGATGTCCAATAAATCATCCTATGAGGTTTTAGAATTAAAAGACATTTTTATATCTAAAAAATTAAATGTTGAAGAGTCAGCGAGATTAGCTGTAAATGCTTAAAAGCGAGTAATTATCACCTTACAAATATTTTTTTATCTGATAATAATCTTAAGGTATGTTTTTAAGAGTTATATTTTTAGTATGCCTAATGTTTGTATTCCATTCCTGCTCAAAAAAAGAGGTTGTTTATAACCCATCTTCCGGAAAAGATCCTTATAAACTTTATAAAGAAGGACTAGATGCATTTGAAAAATTTAATTATTTTTTAGCTGATAAAAAATTTTCTCAAGCCGAATTAAATTTTGACGACCCTACTCATGCAGCTAAATCAGCTATAATGTCAAGTTACTCTTTATATGGAATCAATTTTTATGATGAGGCTGAAGAAAATTTAAAAAGGTATTTTATAAAATATCCAGCTGATAAAAATTTAATTTATGCCCACTATCTTTTAACGATTATTTATTACGAGCAAATTAGTGATGAAAAAAAGGATATGAGACCATTAATTTTAGCAAAAGAAAAAATAGATTTTTTTATGAAAAATTACCCTGACTCAGAATATGCAATTGATTTAAAATTTAAAAGAGACTTAATTCAAAATCAATTAGCTGCAAAGGAACTCTATGTTGCTAAGTTTTATATCTCTACGCAAAAATGGATACCCGCAATTAAAAGATTAAAAATAGTTATCAAAGATTACGAGAAGACAGTCTTTGTTGAGGAAGCTTTACATAGACTTGTAGAAATTCATTACCATTTAGGTTTAAAAGAGGAAGCACAAAAATACGCAAGTATTTTAGGTTATAATTATAATTCAAGTGAATGGTTCAAACAATCTTATAAGATATTGAACAAAGATTACAAATTTAAAAAGATCGAAAAAGATGAGAAAGAATCTGGCAGTTTTTTAAATAAGATTATAAAGCTGATAAAGTAAAATTAATGAATGAAAAAAAGGATATAATTAAAAAATTTAAAAAATTAATTGAGACTCTTAAAAAGCATAATATTCATTATTACAATGAAGATAGCCCAATAATTAGTGATGATAAGTTTGATAAATTGAAAATTGAAGCCATAGAGTATGAAAAAAAATACTCTTTTCTTAAAGAATTTGGTTCAATTAATAAAATAATTGGGTCTCCCCCTTCTTCAAAATTTAAAAAGGTAAAGCATCTTAAACCAATGCTCTCGCTATCAAATGCATTTGGTCAGAAGGATATGCAAGACTTTTTGAAAAAGGTTAACAATTTTTTAAATTTTAATGATTTAAACTTGGAATTATTTTCTGAACCTAAAATTGATGGAATTTCTGCAACGTTAATTTATGAAAAAGGCTTATTAATAAAAGGACTTTCTAGGGGTGATGGAGTATTCGGAGAAGATATCTTAGAAAATTTAAAAACAATAAAAAAACTTCCATTAAAAATCTTAGCTTCAGATATTCCTAAATTGTTAGAAGTAAGATGTGAAATTTATATAAGCAAACTTGATTTTGAAAATATTAAAAATAAATTCGCAAATCCAAGAAATGCTGCTGGGGGCTCATTAAGACAAAAAAATCCAGTTGAGACCTCAAAAATTCCTCTAAAATATTTTGCGTATGGATTAGGTGCGGTAAATCCTATGAAATTTTCTAGACAGTCTGATTTTTTAAAAAAAATAAATGAATGGGGTTTTGTTACTAATCCCTTATCTAAAATTGTTAAAGGAATAAATGAAATTGAAAGTTATTATAAAAACTTAGAAGATAAAAGATCATCTTTAGATTATGATATCGATGGTTTGGTCTTTAAGGTTAATGATTTAAATTTACAATTAAGATTAGGAAACACATCCAATTCACCTAGATGGGCTATTGCTTATAAATTTTCGGCTGAAAAAGCTTTTACTAAAATTAAAGATATTACTATTCAGGTTGGAAGAACGGGTGCAATCACTCCAGTAGCAAGAGTAGAGCCGGTTACAGTTGGTGGGGTAGTTGTATCTAATGCTACGTTACATAATGAGGATGAGATAAAAAGAAAAGATATAAGAGTTGGTGATGTAGTTCAAATTCAAAGAGCTGGAGATGTTATTCCACAAGTAATTGGAGTAAATATCAATGAGCGAAAAAAAGGAAGTAAAAGTTTTATTTTTCCTCAAAGATGTTTGTGTGGCTCACCAACCAGAAAAGAGATAAGCAAGACCACCAAAAAAGAAGATGCTGTTAGGAGATGTAGAAGGGGATACGAATGTAAATTTATATCAAAAGAAAAACTTAAACATATAGTTTCTAAAGAAGCCCTAAATATAGATGGTCTTGGGAAAAAAGTTGTTGATCAATTTTGGGATTTAAAAATCATTAGAGAGCCTTCAGATATATTTAATTTAGATTTCAAAAAAATAAAAAATTTAGAGGGATGGGGTGAGCTATCAATCAACAATCTTAAAAAAGCTATTGAAAAAGCGAAGTCGATCACTTTAGATAAATTTATTTTTTCCATAGGAATAAGACATATAGGCCAAGAAAATGCAAAAATTTTAGCTAGTTTTTTCGGTTCAATAAATGAATTTAATAAAATACTAGAGACAAATATGAGAAAAAAAATATTAATAAACTTGGTTGATTTAGACGGTATTGGTGAAACACAAATTCAATCAATTAATAGTTTTTTTTTGAATGAGACAAATAAAAAAATTACAAAAAAATTAATTCATAATTTAAGTATTGAAGATTATTCTTCTTCAAATAATAATGGAA
>MDTG01206497.1_pt1 | contig 20075 bp, 12 predicted proteins | sample 811421 | NCBI WGS metagenome assembly MDTG01 (sample SAMN05326645, study PRJNA326480) | marine metagenome | isolation source: seawater | place: Pacific Ocean: South East | collected 2011
AGAAGAAGATCTTCATCGACGAAAACCAGGTCGTAAAGGACTTTCCACGAGAGCAGAGTCTGATCTTCCCAACATTCTCAGCGGCGTTCACGAAGGATACACAACTGGATGGCCTCTAGTCATGTTTGCAGAGAATTCAGATGTTAGGAGTTCGGATTACTCGTTTCTTCCTGATCACCCAAGACCTGGACATGCTGATTTGGTTGAACATTTTCGAACAGGAGGTCATGCAGATCCCAGAGGTGGTGGAAGTCACTCTGGTAGGTTAACATGGGGATTGGTGGCTGCTGGTTCTGTCGTTCGTCCGATTTTAGATTCAGTCGGTTGTTCTGTTTTTTCTCATATGGCCGCATTGGGTGGAGACGAAGCAGACGATCTAGCGAATCATCTCTCTTCAGAAATGAATGAAAATATGATTCGCCTAAATTGTATGGATTCTGCAGCAGCAGATCGTTTTGTAGATCAGATTAAACTTCTTCGAAGGCAGAAGGATAGTCTTGGTAGCCGGGTAGATGTGATAATCAGAGGGTTACCGATTGGAGTAGGGGACCCCTGGTTTGAGGGAGTTGAACCAGCATTATCGAGGGGATTGTTTGGCATTCCTGCAGTTAGGGCAGTCGAGTTTGGTTATGGAGTTAAAGCCTCTTTAATGCGGGGAAGTGAGCATAATTCCGTTTGGGAACCCGGTGAAAATGACGTACCTATTCAATCCGAAGGTGGTGACGGCGCTATCGGAGGAATCACGACTGGTTCTGATATTCGAATAAGTGTTCATTTTAAGCCCCCAAGCAGTATTCCTATGGCTCAGAATACCTTACATCTACCCTCAGGTGAGTTACGTCCTCTTTCCGTAGGTGGACGTCATGACCCTGTCCTCGCACCTCGTGCTACTCCAGTAGTACAGGGAGTTGTACGATTTTTGCTTGCAGACTTGTTGTTGGCTCGTACACGTCCATTTTAGTAAGAACCTCTTCCCCGGACTATGGATGAGTCCCATGATACATTCAGGAGTGTCCTGAAATTTGGTGGTTCTTGCCTGAAGTCCTCTCATGATATTTCGGTAATAGCTGAAAGGATTCTTGAAATCAGCCCTAAGCCAGTAGTTGTGGTTTCGGCATTCTTTGGAGTTACTGACCGTCTTCTGGATGCTATACACGAAGCCAAAGAGGGAAGGTTACATGTCACTACATTTGTTCACTGGATTCGTACTCACCACTCGACCCTAACTCCAGAGATTTTAACTTCTTCAAGTTTGGAACAATTTAATGACGCTCTCGATATTCTTGAAGACAATCTACGAGAGATCAAATCATCTGGTGATGAACAGGAGATATTGGTAACTGGAGAAAGATTAGCAACTACTTGTCTCGAAGCCGCCTTATCCGCCAGAGGTGTGATTTGTCAATCGTTTTGGGCGGAAAAAATACCGATTATCGTCAAAGGTCGTGATCCTTTCATTCGGATTGATCGCCTAGCAACGACTGAAGCAATCGAACTCCCTGAAGATACGGTTCCGTTATGCGCTGGATGGTATGGGGTTGGTTCTGACCAATCTCTATCAACTCTTTCAAGAAGTGGATCTGATTGTACTGCTGCATGTATAGCCTCAGCCATTGGCGCCTCGTCAGTGATAATTTGGAGAGACGTCCCAGGAGTTCTCAGTATAGATCCGGCATGGGGGATGCCAGGACGAAGAATACCTTACCTAAATTATGACGAAGCAGTTGAGATAGCATCCTATTCTTCTCGTCTTCTTCATCCTGATGCGATTGATCCCTTGGTTGAATCAGGAATTCCATTGATTATTCGACCTTTACACCAACCTAATGAGCCAGGAACATTTGTTGGTCCATCAATCTCCGTAGGTCGGCCGAATGTTCGAGTTTTAGTTTGTCATCGAAGAAGATTTGACATTCTCTGGAGGATTCGTTCTGGTTCACAATTATCGAGGAATCTTATTGGATTGGGTCGGTCCCTTCACCAGAAGAGAATTAGAATTTGGTCCATTCGCGCAGATCAAGCAGGAATAAGAGTATTAGTTGACGAAAAAGACCTACCACGAGTTGAATCTACAATTTTATCTTTTGATTCGGAGGCTAAGATCGATTTAGGTCAGCCCATAGCATTGCTAAGCTTGTTTGGACAAGGAATATCTTCTAATCAGGAAATTAGAACCATATTATTTCACTCGCTTGAACAACAAGAGTGTCATCCTGAAGAAATGAGTCAAGAAGGAACAGAACATGGTATTCACTTGTTGATTCCCGATAATGAAGCGGTTCATACGGTGGGATGCCTAACCGATATGTTCGAGTTACTGGATGCAGAGTAGTTAATCGTCTGATTTTTCTCTGAATTGTTGGATTCTGAGAGGCAAATTAATTGCAAACATTCCTGCAACTACTAAGAAAACTAACATTGTACCCAGGGCAACTCCATAGACACTTGTCAATTCCACAGATTCAGACATCCTTAGTGCAGCAGTATCATCAATCACTTGGATAAACCAAGGTATGATTACATTGACAAACAGTGTAAGGAAAGCTACTGTTCCGGCTATTAGTGGTGTGAGAATCAAAGAAGCTTGATACCTACTCAATACCTTTTTCTCATTCATGACGTATACCTCCCCAGTTCGTATCGAAGTATCTAGCATAGAGAATCGAATTACTCCGTTGCTTAGTTCGATATACATCACAAGGAATACAGCATACAGAACCAATAGTGATTTTTGTGCTCCTTCGCTATCAGGTAACAGGTCTGCAGAAAATGTAACTGTGCTTGCAGCAAACCTAAGAGAAATTAGTATGAATAAAACATATGATCCTAGTAAGAATCTCGCGTCACGTTGGAAAATCCCCCAAAAGCCAGTCATGATACTACCTAGGATAATCAAGACATGAAGTGCAGTACCGATTGCTGGTATATCTAGAAGGTCACCTAGTGCAAACCAAGGTGTGCCTACTTGAGGTGTAACAATGTATGTTAATACAGCAAGGACGACCATTGCTCCTGCACTTGCAAATTGTAGATTTTGTACGTTTTTTGCGGCGGGAAGAAATTTCATTTTAGGTACGAGGGGTCCACCAAACAGACTTTCAACAAACGATGGAATTGTAACTTCAGGTATTGCGTCTTTGGGAATTTCAGTGGATGAGGTAATTTTACCTGCAGCTTTCTTTCTACTTGGAGCTCCTGATCGGACGGTTTTACCGTCGTATAGGTGTGAAGTATCATTGTTAATACTCAAGTCTTCATCTCCTTAGAATCCTCTTGCACCCGCTAGCGCAGTTGATAGTAGCATATCTGGCTCCCAGTCCATCACGTTAGCCCCAAGTCCACGTAGTTCACTGATAAGTATATCACGTTCGGTCTTGAGAACTTCGTAACCAGTCCTATCAAGGCGTCTTGCATCAAATTCAAATTCAAGACTACTTGGTGATAGTAACGTTACATCGAAATCCCTTGCACGGAAGTCTCGTACAGCATCAACAACCGTTGGGTCATCTTCCAATGGACTGAGTATGATAATCGGGCTACCCTTGTTAATATGGGGCATTATCCTATTTGTTACCACTTTGAGAGGGGTGTTTCCTCTAGCCATCGCTCCAGCAAGCTTTGTGAGAAGGATGTACAATTGCTTTTTCCCAGTATCTCTATCGACACTAACAATTTCATCGCCATAAATTACCAATCCTACCGAATCTCTTCTAGAGAGGAAATATTGTGCTAAGCTTGCGGCAGCTCTGGTACTGTAGACCAGTGAGTTTCTGCTAACTGGGCCTGTTTCTGCAACGTTTCGACTATCTATGATTAGGATAATATCACTTACTGCATCTCTCTCAAAATCATTAACCATCATTTTCCCTGATCGTGCAAAAGCCTTCCAATTCACCTTCCTCATAGGATCTCCTGGGACATATTCTCTAAGATTGTAGAAGTTTGATCCTTCTCCCGGTTGTCTAATATTTACTGCACCCGTGAAAATTTTAGGAACTTTACTTTTAACAAATGCATCCTTGACATCTTCCATCTTAGGGAATACTAGGAAATCATCGTAGAGATGAATCTCCTTTTCTCTATGGAATAAGCCAAAAGTATCCTGAACTCGGACAGCGACAGGGCCAACAGTGTAGAAGCCTCTAAGGGGGCATTCTAGAGAATATTTGAGCTCAGTTTCTCTTCTTCCACCAAGTTCCATTAATGCATAGTTTGCACCTTTTTTTACTCTCATTACTTCTGGAACGCTATCTCTTACTTCCAAAATTCTTGATAGATTAGAAAGGTTTTGAATTCGAAGGGTTACATCGATATCGCTATCTTCGAAGACACGTGCTTGAGATAGTTGCCTCATCGCATTTAGATTGCGGAATTCTGCCCCTTCATCAAATTCTTGATCTTCTAGTCTTCGTCCTGAGGCAGATACATCTGCATGGGATGTTCTGAAAGCGGCATAAGTTAGGAATGATAGGAAAACTACGGCAACAGTGACTAATTGTTGATTTCTCAAAACTAGACCAAGTAGGTATAGAGCTGCTGCCAACGACGCAAACATCGCAGACTTTCTACTCCATGCCATGAGGACACCTCTCTCAAAATTACTCCGAGGACAATCAGACAGTTGGAACTGGAACTTGTCGGAGGATATCTGAGACGACCTCTTGAGTTTCCAGACCCTTTATCTGGTGTTCTGGCTTTAGGATTAGTCTGTGTGAAATTGCAATTGGAGCAACTGCCTTTACCTCGTCTGGTGTGACAAAGTCTCGTCCGCGAAGAGCGGCTGCGGCTCTTGAGGTCTTGAGAAGGGCTTGAGAACCACGAGGAGAGGAACCAACGAGAACACGAGGGTCTTCACGGGTCCTGGATACAATTTCTACCATGTACATTCTAACTGCAGGATCTACATACACATCTTCACAAGCTTGTTGCATAGCTACAACCCTGGCAGGATCGGTGATAACATCCACATCCACAGCGTCCTTCTTCCTTGTGATACGCCGCGCTAGAATCTCATCTTCATCAGCTCTGTCTGGATATCCTACACTCATCTTAAACATGAAACGGTCAAGTTGAGCTTCAGGCAGAGGATATGTTCCTTCTTGCTCAACAGGGTTCTGTGTCGCCATAGTCAGGAACGGAGCAGGCAGTTTGTGCGTAACGGTTCCAATAGTAACCTGCTTTTCTTGCATTGCTTCTAGAAGAGCTGCTTGTGTCTTTGGAGGAGCACGGTTAATCTCGTCAGAAAGTAGTAGGTTACAGAAAATCGGTCCTGGCTTGAATGTAAATTCTCCTTTCTTTGCATCGTAAATGTTTGTTCCTGTGATATCTGCAGGAAGTAAGTCAGGTGTGAATTGTACACGCTTGAAATCACAACCTAAAGCATCTGCGAATGTATTTGTCATCAAAGTCTTTGCAAGACCTGGATAATCTTCGAAGAGTAGGTTACCATTGGAAAGAATATTGATCATAACGTTGTCAATAACATGAGCCTTACCAATAATTACTTTTTGAACTTCAGTAGAAATAGCCTGAGAAATCTGTCCGACCGCTGCCAAACGCTCTCTTACTTCTGGACTACTCTGATGTCTAGGAGCTGCTGGAGCTGGAGCTGCAGGTGCAACAGGTGCTGCTGGAGCAACAGGTGCTGCTGGAGCAGGGGCTGGCGCCATCGGAACGGGAGGCGCAGGGGCTGCTGGGGCGGCTGGGGGCGCAGGTGCGCCTGGTGCGTTTGGTGGTGGAGGTGGGGCTGCCATGTTATGTTCACTATCCTTTGGGGTTTTCACTTCTTCCCCCACTTGCGAATGCTCGTGAGTAACTCACGGAGTTCTTGGGGGGAATATGTTCGCGTGGTACTGTAAGCCAGTTCCACTAATCTAGGGTCTCCAATCATTTGTTGTACCTCTGCTGGAGTTTTGAGTGCCATTTGATCACGTGTAAGGTCATAGAATACTCTAACTTTGGAGAAGAGGGCTTTCTGCACACGTTGTCTGTATTGTGCTGAGTCAAGTTTTGTAGGTCTCTCCCTAAATCGAGTGAGATCGAAAACATGTCTCCAATTTGCCTTTTCTGGAACTACCATTATCGAAACCAATAGTAGCAATCCGAGATTAAGAATGATTAGCCATTTTAAGAAATCGTCCGAAGTGAGTAACACAATAGTGCTGATTGTCTCAATAAACGGTTGTGAAGCAACTCCGGTGACGTGTCTACTTTCATCGAAAACAATGTTGAAATTATCTCTCTGATTCTTCACAGTGTTAGCTAATTCGTTATTGTCCAACTCCATCATATCATAAATTAAAGCATGGAAGAATGCATGATTTCCTTGCCAGAAATCGCCTCCAGTCAGATCATTCTGCCAGCAATTTTGCCCCGCACAATCATCAGATAATCCCGCCTCCATAGCCCGAGAGAGAGTCCAGTATTGGTTGGCGAATACTTCGTCATCTGCTACAAATACAATGCTCCCAGTTACAGTTAAATCTCCTATTCCTGAGTCTGAATCTCCTGATGCGCCTCTAAGAAGGTCAGAGGTTACAATTCCAGGGTAATCGATTCTAACTGTTAATGCAATATCTCCAGGTGCATCATTAATGATGTCCCCCTCTTTACCTTCTCCTGATATATCGATGAATGCGCCCTTGGATGCATATGATAGAACGTTTACATCTCTCTGGACATAAACCGATGACTCTGGATCATCAGTTTCAAGTGCCCCAACTTTGATTCCTGTTGGTTGACGAAACATCATGGGCATTCGACAAGAATCTAGAATTTTATTCTCAATCATTTGGTCTGAACACCCTGTGCTTTTCTCACTTTCTTGCATCTCAGAGTCATCTTTGTTGATACTGTGAAGCCCCCAAACATTAGTCGGATGCATAAATTCATCACCATCTTCATTGATAATTCCATACATATGTTGGCTATCAAATAATGGCGCATCGTAGTACGTTAGTCCAAACATCCCAGCAAGAGTGTTAGCATTGGAGTTATCAGCAGCGACTATGACCTTTCCTCCTTCTTTTGTTACGAAATCAAAAATAGATTGTGCTTCTGTTTCATCTATTGGCTTTTCAGGACCGATAACTAATAACATCGTAAGATGGGGCTTCTTCCAATCGTTTACTAACATCGGTGTAGAGATCGTGTTAGCGATGTTGTATCCTTGGATTTCTACATCGTCCCCGATTTGTGCACCTCTGGGCCCTAGTGTGGTTCTAACATCAGATAATTGAGATGCATCGGATGAATCTTCATATGCACTGTAAGAAGTCTCCTTACCTGCTGCGAATGCCATAGGGAGTAGCAGTACCATAAGCAAGGTCGTAATCAGGGCGATAGCAACAACAGTATTGAATCGACTTCCTTCTTCTCCACTAGCCATTTCAATCCCTGTCGTTGGTGTCTTTCTAGGTACACCCGCTTCTTCCAAACCTATGCCACGCATATATGTTGTCCAATATCGATTGGAGTAAAATCAAATGACTGGTCCGAAATATGGGTATTTTCGCTTATTCTCTGTTGTAAGCAATAATTGCAAGAAATAATGACGCAAAGATTAATGGAAAACCGGCCGAAGGTAAATTTTGCTCTGTTACAATTGGCTCGTTTATCGGCCCATCTTCATCATTGTCATCTGTGGGAGTAGGTTTTTGACCCTCTTTTACAGTAACTCTGAATGACTCTTCAGTCCAAACAATACCATCGCCTTCGCCGGAACCTCCTGAAGATATCCGTAAATCAATATCACAATTTCTTGAGGGATGTGCAGCCGAAATTTGTAATGAGATATGAATTGTAGCAATGTCCGATTTAGAGACTATTTGAGGCTTCATAATTTTTGTAATCTCTGAATTATCAGCAATGGTGGCAGTCATTAATGAGCAATCATCTGAGACTTCAAAATTCCCTATCTGATCATCCAGATTTCCATGGTTTGTAATCTCCAGCGAAAACGAAACTTCAGTGTCTGGGTTGTATTCGAGGTTTTGGGTCGTTTCTCCTATTCTCAAATCATAAATCCTTGGCATTTTCGCTTTCGCTCGGTCATCTTTCCAATCATTTGCCATCGATACATCAATTCCTCCAATGGTTTTGAGGGTAGCAAGTGCCCTAAATTCCTCTTCCGAACCCCCTGGAGAATTGGCTTGGAATATTGCAATATTTCCGATTTTGAAGTCATCAGTTTTCGTGTTCCCTGCTGGAACAGATATTAACATTGGATCATCGCCAAGTAACTCTCCCCCAAATGGGCCTTCTACTGTAATTTCAATTTCTATCTCGGCTAAATATGAATTTGTGATTTCAAATTCTATCACAACTTCTCCATTTTCGGTCGATGGAATATTGTAGACGTAATCGTCTTCTTCTAGAAATTGGAATTCCCATCCACCTATTTCTTGACCTTGAGCCATGATTGGAATCAATGTTAGCAAGAGTAAATTAATCACACAAAAATTAAGTAATTTTCTCATATTATTATTCACTCCAAGATCCTGCTAATGCTCTTTTAGTTAGTACTCTAAGCATCTTACGTCTGTATGCCGGAGGAAAGTATGTATTGTTAACTGGTTTTACTGTTTTTCGAATCTTATCTGCAAGATTCTTTGCACTTTCTTGTCCATTCCATCCATTCAAAGCTTCAGAAACTTCTTCAGAATGGAGACGCGGAATTGATTCGCAAGCTGTTGTTGCAACGTATAGTTGTTCTATACTGCTGCCGTTTCTTTTCCATGAGGCAGCAACTCCTGCTTCTGGGAAATCCCATGATTCGCGGAGTCGAAGTTTTTGATAGTCTCCTTCTAATTGATCAGAATCTGGCGGTAGAGTGATGTGGGTGACAAACTCACCGACCTCCAAGACATTTTTCTTCATTCCATCTAACGCATAGAACTCATCTAATCTCATAGTTCTCTGGCCGTCTGGACCAGCGAGATGAATTCTAGCGCCCAATACCATCATACAAGGAGCAAGATCTCCTTGATATGTTGCGACACAAAGTGTATTTTGATTTGGAATCACTCTACAATCTGCACCCGTATCGCAATCACATTTGTGACACCAATCGATTGATCTTCTCCAATCTTCAGTTTGGTTTATCCAGAAGCATCTGGTATCCAGGCAAAGGTTTCCTCCTACTGTCCCAGATCTTCGGATAAGAGTGCTAGCAATGGTACTCGCAGCTTTTCTGATTAGTGGGTGAACTGGTCCATGCTCTAATTCATGAAGGCTAACCATTGCGCCGATGTGATGTGATTCGTGTTTCTTCATCTCGCTAATTTTAGCAAGAGATATCACGTGCTTTTTTGGATTAATGTGCCACTTATAATTTGGTAATAGGTCCGTTCCACCGGATATCCAATCAAACTCTTCCTGTTTATCTTTAAGTTCTGATGCTATTGAAATGGCTTCATCTATTGATTTAGGTCGATGGAATTTGAAAGGAGGTGTCTTCATGCGTTTTCACTCCTGTATCTTCTTTCAACATGGCTCCACGCTCTGGCTGCCCTCTTAGAGTCATCAGCTAAATCTTCATGAGTTGGTGTCACCGATTCTCTCCATCCCTCTGATTGTTCTGGTAGAGGTAAATCCGGGTCGAATCCGAATAGAACTCCATTGACGTACGCATTACGGTCTTTGAGTAAATCTCTTTGAAGATCTCTTTCAGAATGTTCCTCTGCACGTTTTGATAATTTGTCTTGAAGTGGAGAAGGTTCAAATGTCGGATTGGGCAAATCCATCGGGTCATCAATTTTCATTTTCCTACACTTTTTCTCTATTCTTGAATGGAGTCGATCTGGTGAAACAGGAAGTTCATTGATTCTGACTCCAATTGCATCATAGATTGCATTGACAACTGCAGGTAGAATTGGTAATAGCGGTCCTTCACCTGCTTCTTTTGCGCCAAATGGTCCTTCAGGATCGTTTGATTCAACAATTATGGGAACAACTTCTGGCATTTCATGGACACTCATAATCTTGTAGTCCAATAAGTCTGGATTCAATAAATGACCAGTTCTACCATATCTCATTTCCTCGGAAAGAACTTGCCCCATCCCCATATGGCATGAACCAATGATCTGTCCTTCTACAGCAAGAGGGTTGAGGGCTTTACCACAGTCATGCGCAGCCCATGCCTTGATGATTCTAACGAATCCTGTTTCTGGGTCCACTTCTACTTCTGCAACGTATGCGGAGAATGAGTATGCAGGAGCTAATCCTGCCGCTGCTCCTTTGTGGACCCCTCCCATCGGAGGCGTACGATATGCTCCCGAAGATATTAGAGATCCTTTGTCAGCCTGAGCTTTATGCACTGCTTCCAGCCAAGATATTCCAATGGCTGGGTCGCGTTTGTAGTATATTCTTCGGTCACCAAGAACCAATGAGTCAGGATGATATCCTGTGATTTCCCATGCTGCTTTCAGGACCTTATCTCGCATTTCGATCGCTGCTCTGATCGCTGCGTTACAATTCATGAACGTTACACGAGAAGAATATGAGCCTAAATCAACAGGGGCTGTATCACTTTCTTTACTCCTAATTCGAATCATATCTAGAGGAAGTGCCAATACTTCCGAAACTGCTTGTGCTACTGCTGTATCGCTTCCCTGTCCAATGTCTGCTGCTCCAGTATGAACAGTCACACCACCATCCATGTCGCATTGTAAGTGTACTGTAGCATGAGGGAAATTCTCAGGATCCCAGTGAATTGGGAGTCCTGAGCCTGAAATGAAGAAACCACATCCTACTCCTATACCACGTCCGAAGGGCAGTTTCCTAAATTTATCATCCCATCCGGATTGTTTTCTTACTTCATCAAGGCATTCTCTCATTCCAGTGCTTGTTATCCTGAATCCTGTGATTGTCCTACTATGAGGGGGTAAAAGATTTGCTAGACGAAATGTCATAGGGTCGACACCCATTTGTTCACAAACATCGTCTATTGCTACCTCCACAGCACATCGTGAATTAACTGCTCCATGTCCCCTCATAGCTCCACTTGCTGGTTTGTTTGTCCAAACTCTTGCACCGGTGTAGTGGAATCCCCCAATCTCGTAAGGAGAAGTATGCAGTACCCCATTGTAGTATGTAGTTACATGACCGAATGAAGCGAAACCCCCTCCATCAATTAGAGCATCGGTTTCTATTCCAGCAATGCGCCCTTCTTCATCCGCAAATACTTCCATTTGGATTCGACTTGGATGCCGTCCTCGATTTATCCAGTATACTTCTTCTCTATCGAAATTTATCCTTACAGGGCGTCCACTTTTTCGCGACAGGATTGCAGCACACATTTCATGAGGAAATGGGTCTGATTTACCTCCAAATCCACCTCCGACGAATGTCCTGATTACATTGATTTGATGCATTGGCACATCAAGGACGCCAGAGAGTGCTCGATGAACATAATGAGGAACCTGTTGGGGCGAAAACAATTGCAATCTACCGTTTGGATCCCAGTGTGCTACAACTGCATGTGGTTCAGTAAATCCATGGTGTAACCCGGCAAATGTCCAATCTGATTTAGATTGATATTTTGCCAATCTCATAGCATCTGTATGCCCAAATTGTTGAAAAACACGTTTCTGGACATTGGATTCACCGATGTGGTATTTACCCCGATCGTGGATAGGGTCTGCACTGTCTAAAAGTCCGTCTTCCATATCGTGTATAGCATCTAGGATTTCATATTCTACCTTAATTAGAGATAATGCCTCAATCGCTAGTTCTTCAGAATCTGCGGCTACGCATGCCACTAAATCGCCCACATGGCGAACTTTTTCTTGTGCCATAGCATGTTCATCTTTTGTCACTGGTAAAACTCCAAAACGATTTACTGAATCCATTCCTGTGGCAACCGCTTTGACTCCTGGAAGAGATTCAGCAATGGAGGTGTCAATAGAAATTATTCTCGCATAATGGTGTGGCGATCGCAAAATTTTCCCAAACAATTCATTTGGTAATCTGATATCGTCTCCATATTCTGCTTGTCCAGTTACTTTCCATCGGGAATCAACAAGAGGAGTTGATTTTCCAATTGTCTGTCCAGTAATGTGAGGGTCGTGGACATGGGGGCCGCGAGGCTGGTCCAATTGTCCTCCTTGGCTAGCAGGAATCCGATCTATGTCTTGCAGGTTACTGTATGGATTTGATCCACCACTCCCTGGTACTCCAAAATCTTGTTTTCCCGCAACGCGTTTACCGTCCTTACGATTTTTATTCCCTTTGCCGGGTGCTTGACGGTATCCTTTACTCATACAATCACCTCGCATCTCCAGGTGGCAATGAAGGTTCATCGGGACCTATTGGATGTGGATCCGATGCAGGTTCAGTTCTATCATCTCCGCTGACTCCTTCTCGAAGCATTTTGCCGGCTTCAATGACAGAGGTGACTATTTGTTGATATCCAGTACACCTGCAAAGATTTCCTTCTATTGCTTCCTTGACTTCTAACTCGGTAGGATCTTTATTATTCTCTAGCAAAGCGGCACTAACAACAAGGAAACCAGGTGTACAGAATCCACATTGACTGCCGCCATGGTCGGCAAAGCATTGTTGAATTGGATGAAGATGATGCCCATCGGCTAATCCTTCTACCGTTTTTATTTCCTTTTCTTCTGCATCAAAAGCCAGTGTTAAACATGACAAGACAGGCTCCCCGTCGACCAGTACAGCGCAACATCCGCATGTACCCATGTCGCACCCTCTTTTTACTCCCAATGTTCCAATTTTATCTCTAAGAACGTCTAACAGAATTGAATGACCATGTGCTAAATGGGTTTCTTGCTTTCCGTTCACAGTGCCAGTCCACGTCTCCATAGGGTCCGAAGGGACCATTGGGATATGGATGTGAGATGACATGCATCCCCACGAACACGACCACATCTTTGAGCATTCGGGCTTTATTGTTCAGAGAAGGCTAAAATATTCAATATTTTATCCTTAAAACCTCAATTCGGGATACCTATTATAAAATATATTTTTCAAAAACTACCAATGGCTAGTGATAATGCCCCGCTTGGAATTACTGTATTGAGTTCCTCAGAGATGGATGCAGCAAAAATGGGAATGCTTGCCTCGATTGTAGGTGGAAGCATTTTACTTGCTGCTGCTGTATATTATGTGACCATCGTACAAGTCGATTCCGATTATGCATATTTATTGTTAGGGTCATTGCTGGGCGCTTGTTCCTTGGGGGTTATTGTTTATCTTGAGTTAGTAAGGAGAGATATTGTCCCTGCTGTTCATGGTGTTTTTCCTGATTACCTAGGGAGTACTGCAGTTGTATTTGGAACACTATCTATGGTATGGCTTAGTCGGTTTCAGATATGGTTTTTCGTTCATGAAGTAGCATTAATCTCTCCTGATGTTGGTATCGGAGAAGTTGCTTGGATTCCAGATTGGATGACGTTTGTTCAAGCACTTTCGGTCATTTCGGCAGTAATTGTGGGTGTATGGCAAACGGAAAAACATGAATTAGGAAATACAGTCCGTACTGTTTTGGTCCTTGCTCCAATTTGTATGGCTCTCAGCGTGATGAGTATATGGGAGGATTGGACAGCAGAGGGTCTGGGAATGTGGACAACATTGTCATACATTACACTCTTTGCTGCGCCAATTATCATTTCGTTACGTCTTGATAGAGCTCCACTTTTTCTGGTTTCCGCAGGGTCAGCTACACTATTTCCATTACTTCTTTCATCTACGGCAGAATTTGGAGTAGATGCAATTGGGTTACTTGTTCCATTCGTTGTTATAACTGGAATTACTGCGATGGATGAATCTCTTGATAGGAAAATGATTGAGAACAGCTCTGGTTTTGTGGTAGGTGCAATCTTACTCGCTCAGTTCCTCTCGTCAGGGTCTCCATTCTTATTTGGAGGAGTTGTAATTTCGAACCCTCCATTTGATTTATCATTTGTTTTATGGGCGGCTCTTCTGGTTGGATGGTTTGGTTCCACGTACATGCAAAGAACACCTGCAATGCCTATTGGTTTGGCTTTGGCTATCGCAATGTTACAGGGAGAAGGCTCCACCATTGCTTGGATTGTTGGAATCATCGCATTTGTTTATCTTACAACTAGAGAACATGCCAGATCATGGGTAGTAAATTGGACATTTGTTGCACTAATTGCATCTTGGTGGTTTGGGTCATTACCTACAGAAGTCGGAGGCAGTTCAAGCGATCTTTTGTTCGGCATTATTCAAGCAGGCGATTTGCTGATGTATGGAATTTTTCCAATTTTAGTTGTAATAGCCATCTGGCAAGTATCTGAACGTAGATTTAATCCAAGTATACTTGGAATTCTAGCAATAGTAGGATCTTGCACACCTGCAGTTCTAATAGATGCTGAACCAGTATTTTCCTCTATTGTAATTGCTACAGCTCTTACAGCTTTATTCTTGAAAGTTCGTGCCTCAGCAAATGAGGAGCATGTTCACACGGCGGAGTTATTAATTCCACTCGTTGCGATATTGATTTCTGCATTTTCCTCTGGTCCTGCTTCTGTAGGTTCTGATGGATCATCAGATCCGTACGTGTTATTCATTCTACCACTTTCAGCATTTGCAATTCATACCATTTGCTTCCCAATCAGAGAAAAAGAGTGTTGGAATGTGACTGGAACTTGGTCTGCTGACCCAGGAACTCGAATTTCTTTGGGTGTTGTTTTCTTGCTGCTTTTACTTTCTCAATTTGTCGGATTATCTGACCAAATTGTTGCTGATTCAGTCAAACTCCCAATAGAAGAAATTAGATTATTTTTGTTTATTCTAACTGTTGGTCTTGGAGCTCATGAAGCTGGGGCCTTCAAAGTTGCATCTCCATATAGTCGGATGATGGCTGCTTTGGGAGGGCTAACATTACTGTACCTTACCGGTACAAACGATCAACCAGACCTTTTAGGTTCAATAATTCGAGAGTTGGCGTTGATTTCGTGTCTCTTGGCTATTAGTTTCCGATTTAAGGCTACAGGAAATGCTACTGTTGAGGAAAGACAAACAGATAGTAGTGTGCTCCTAATCCTTCTTATTGCCTCAATTTTCGATATATCCGGAGGATTGTGGGCCTTAACCGTATTATTGGTGGTATCTGACAGGAGTATTCGTTACCAACATGGATTTATTCAAGTTCTAATTGCCCCCGTTATTCTATTGATTGGAGTAGTGTCAAATTCAGGTTTCCAAAATCACAATTTAGTCTGGGGTATTCTAGAAGCGATTCCATATCTTGGTGAAATGTCAAATCTTCTTGGCGACAATGTTCTGCCTAGGTGGACTACGATTTTGCTTGCAATTGTTTGTGTGATTTCGGTTTTCAGGCATAAATCAATATCAAATCCCAAAGTAGAATATACGCCGTATCTTCCAGCATTTTGGCTTCTTTTGATAATTGCTATTATAGTTCCCGACGGACGTTATGTACCTCCATTGTTAACATTATTTTTTACAGTTGTAGCATTAAGAAGCGGCTATTTAGGATGGTTTTGGTTTAATCCATTTGCTGTGATGTGGTCTGCATATTCTGTCATGGAAATGTCAGTTGAGAGCGATATTACTACCCTTGAACCATATACTGGAGCTTTGTTTTCCTTTGGCTTTGTGGCCTTCATACAATACATATTTTATGTCAGAGGAGATTTACACAAATGGAAAGCAAGTGATAGAATTGAATTCGATGATGACTTCAATTTAGGAGGCCCTCCATCAAGCTTCTCTCCATTTGGAATCTACAACCGAATACTCGGATATTCTGCCTTCATTGTATTTCCTTCTGAAGAACTGTATGACTTTCTACCCGCAATTCGAATTTTCATGTTGTCGGTCTTAGCATACGATTTGTACCGTCATAAGTCTGCAATCGGGCTGAAGTTATGGGTGTTACCAATGACTTTCTTTTCAGTAGAATTCTTTGAACATATCAGTTATGATCCTGCGGCTGATGTCTACACAAGTTGGGCACATTTGGGTGCACTTGTTCTTGTGTTCTCAGGATTTTACCAATTGTATCAATCATATATTTTCCAAAATGAAGTTGGTGAACCAGATGTAGGTTGGGCAACAGGTACGATAGGTACAGTATATGCGCTATCTGGGATTCTATTATTCGTAAATGGTCATCATGAACTACAAGGTGACGATTTAGCAGCATTGTCTGGCTTTGCGATTGTTGCTGTATTTGGGCACCATCTTGTTCTCGGATTCAATAGGAATGATGGATGGCGAAGATTGATGAGTCTATTTGGTTTACCGGTGGGCATCATTTTTACCGGATTTGAGTTAGGAGAATTGTTCGGAATTGTAGCCTTATTCTTGGCTGCCATGACAATGATTGCTCAAGGAATCATGTATTCCGCCCGAGGAGGTCTTGGAATGGGATCGGTTAAGGAAGAAGGCGACAATCACCTTGATCCTGTCGAGTTACTCGGGGTTTCTGCCATGCATTCGATTGTAACCCAAGAACCGGCTGATATAATTGAAAATTTGGAATCTGAAGATACTACAAATGAAGGATCGAACGATATTCCAGATCGTGTAGAAAAGAGTAGAGAAGACTCATTCGATGAAATGGATGAAGAACAAGATAGTGATATGGAGCAAATCATAGAACCATCAAGGGAAATTGCAGATGTCCGCTTCCCTATTTTTGGTTCTGATTTACAAATGGAGATTACCGGCGGAATGGTAAAACGTATTGCAAGTGTTGTCGCTTCTGGCGAATCCGGTTTTATCCCTATTGTACGAATAGATGATTCAGGAATAGTAAGCATCCAATGGGAATCAATAGGTAATTCAACAAATCAGGAAGAATGATTTCTCCACCCAGTATGTTTGATTTCATTTTCTCCTCGTAGTAATCTAGCGTTTCCATCTATAATCTGGGCGCATACAGCAATAGCAATTTCTTCAGGGGATTCCGCACTGATATCCACCCCAATTGGGCATATTACCTGATTGAGGATAGAATCGTTGATTCCAATTTGTTTAGCTGCTATTGAAAATGAATTCCATTTTGCTTTACTTCCAATAGTTCCTACAACTGGCTTCCAGTCTTCACCTTCCATCATTTTGAGAATACCTAGTAGGAGATTCTGATCGATTTCCCAATCGTGTCCCATTATTAGAATATGAGTAAATCGAGATAGAGATTCGGTGCTTTCTCTTTCAAAAAACTCTTCGGGAGTACAATTTATTCTTTCCTGAGCTTTAGGATGATGCTCAGATGAAACATATTCTTCTCTTGTATCAAAGATACTAACTCTCCAGTCCAAAATATCAGACATTTTCCCGATTGCAATTGCACAGTGCCCTCCGCCGGCTAAAAGAACGTGCGGAGAGGACTTAAGGAATTCACTGACTATGGTAACCACTCCCCCACATAAGCTGTTAAGTGGGGTCGCTTCAATACCCTTGCTGGTGTTTTGCATTGCTTCCTTCCTAAGTTGAAACCGATGGATTCCGGGTATCGCTTGTCCGTTAATGACGTCGGTAAGATGCTGAATCACTTTCTCTTCTAATCCGGCACCTCCAACGGTTCCATGACGTTCTCCATTTCCAGAAACTGCAATCTTTGCTCCAACTTTACCCGGAACTGATCCCTGAGATTCAACCACGCTTGCCAATGCAACACATTCTCCCTGACTGAGCTTTTTCAAAGCCCAAGACATTGTGCGCGCAGTCATACCATTCCCAGAAGGCCCTTATGTTTGAGTTTGAGGGAAAGTTAGCATAGGCTAACATTATCGTCCTCGCGTCCTTGCAGGCTACAATGGCGACGTCCTCCGAGGTCTTGGATATCATTCTACGTTCCATGCGTGATGCGTTTCTTGCAGTAACGGTTTTTGTTGCGGCCATGGTTCTTCTGTTTAGTTGGTTACAATACATAACCGCTGGACGTTTTGTTGACTGGATTCGCTCTAAGTCAAAATTACAACCAGTAATTGGCGCCCTGATGGGTTTAACTCCAGGATGTGGGGGGGCTATTGTGATGATGCCATTGTATGCTAGAGGTTATGTTACTTATGGGACAGTTATTTCAACATTGATTGCTACGTTAGGAGACTCAGCATTCGTATTGATTGGTGGTGCGATTGCGAACCCTAATCTTATTGTTCCGGTTTTACTTGTTCATCTAATCTCATTTGTAGTGGGTGTTATCTGGGGTATGGGTATAGATTATGTTCGTATCACTCCGAGTTCTCCTTTAGGTATATTCGGTAAAACTCAATTAGATATTATTCCTGATGTAACCTCCACTAATGAGGAATATGATGTGAGAGAGGAACTTCCCAGAGAAGAACCTCAGGGTATATCGTATCGTATCGTTCACCAAGGTTATATGATTTGGTGGGCAATCACAATTATCGGTCTTGTATTTGCAATATTATTGCTATATTGGGGTGCAATTGACGGAGGTCCTGTACTCGATCTCGATGATGGTGGATTGAATCTAGACCTTAGAACTCTAGGTGGATTCATTTCATGGATAGGTTTGCTGGGAACTTTCCTTTCCGTTGCTATTTTTATTGGCCAACGCTCCATATTGGGGGATGACACTGAAGCCACAATAGGTGATAAATTGGATTCACTTCGTGAGACAACCATTCATGCAGCGTCTGAAACTTCGTTTGTGACCTTCTGGGTTCTCATTGCTTATTTTGTGTTTGAATTCAGTATGTTGTTTGGAGGTATTGACCAATCTAGTTTAGTTACATACGGTGCAGGGTTAGGGGCAATTTTTGTTGCAGCATTAGTAGGTGTAATTCCCGGATGCGGTCCTCAAATCATAATCATGACTAGTTATGTAGAAGGGATACTTGGCTTCCCCGGCCTTGTTTCGAATTCAATTTCTCAAGATGGTGATGCTCTCTTCCCATTACTGGTCAGGCACCGTACTGCTTCACTTTGGGCAACTCTTCATACGACCGTTCCTGCGATAATCGCCGGTTTAATTTTCTATTTCGTTGGATAATTTCGTGTTTGGATGTGTATTGATTATAAATCATATCGCTTTAGCATAAACATGAGAAAAATAATTACAAGTCTTTTTGTTGCGATTTTCATAACTCAGTTTATGATAGTAGGCTTAGATGGTTTGAACGAAGAATCCAGTATGATAGTTGATGATCATGATGAGAAGGTACAATTTACTGCACGTCAAAGTAACACAAATGGCTGTAATTTCACCAACAGTGCCGATGGCCTTGGAGGGCCAGTTTGGCAAAATGGAACTTCCTATGCACTCCATTCAATTGTCGAATGGCCGGCACATTCTGGACAATTCTACCAGACAACTGTCCATAACACTACTACTGAAATCGGCACACCATTAAGCGATTGGATTGGGCCATGCACCTGCGCTGAAATCGCAGAAGCAAGTAACATTGTTTGGAATACGAATCAGTCCTATAACCCATGGCAAATTGTAATTCATAACGGAACTTATTGGATTGCTCAGGATGCTGGAGCCCCTGATGGGGAAGAGCCAGGAGCAGAGGAACCGACCTCATCAGGAATATCTGGTAATTTTTACACTTACTGGGCTCCATGTGCTAGTAACAGGCTTTGTTCTTCTTTCAACGGCCAAGGAGGTTTGGTCTGGAATAGTACTCAATCTTATTTGGTAAATGATACGGTAGAGTGGCCAGCAAATTCAGGACAATTTTGGCAAAATACCGCCTCTGATGGGTTAACCGCTGAACCGGCTCCTGACGGAAAATGGATAGGTCCTTGTTCTTGCAAGGATATTTGGTTGGCGAATACTACCAGCCCCGTCTGGGATTCTAACACTGTTTATGATTCAGGAATGATTGTTGAATTTCCAGGAAATTCAGGAGATATTTGGATTGCAATATCTCCCTCAACTACTGCTGGAGTAGATCCAACATATCCTTGGGCAGATGGAAACGAGTGGACACTGTGTTCAAGTGATAGCTCCTCGAACGGAGGGCCATGTTCATCTGATGTAGTCGGGGTTTGGACAAATGGAACCAATGTCACATCTGGAGAAGTGTACGAATACCCAGCTAATTCTGGTGTGCTGTACGTTGTGAACCCTGGAAGCCCATTCTGGA
>MDTG01071391.1_pt1 | contig 20068 bp, 18 predicted proteins | sample 811421 | NCBI WGS metagenome assembly MDTG01 (sample SAMN05326645, study PRJNA326480) | marine metagenome | isolation source: seawater | place: Pacific Ocean: South East | collected 2011
CAGCCCCGGGTCGAACGCGAAGGCGCCGTCCTCGCTCCGGTGGGTCGCGCAGCGACCTGGGCCCGCGCTGAGCACCTCGACCTCTAGCCCGTGGTCGCGCAGGGTGCGCGCGCAGATCAGCCCGGCCAGACCGGCCCCGATCACGAGCGCTCGCGGGGCGGGGTCGAGGGCGGGCGCGTGGCAGCTCGCCGCGTAGGCGCGCACGTCGAGGCGGCGGGCGTGCTGCTGGGTGGTGCGGTCCCGCACTTCGCCCAGGATCGGCGCCCCGGGTGGGAAGGGGCGGTCGAACTGGCCGAGGCACCACAGGATCCCGCCGTAGGAGGCGGGGTCCCGGCCGTCGAGCGCGAAGCGGTGGTTGAGGTCGACGAGGCGGCGGAGGGCAGTCGCGGCGTCGGGGGTCCAGCGGAGGAGGGCCTTGCCCCAGGTCATGCGCACGTTGTTGTGCAGCTCGCCGTGGATCCGCAGCGAGGCCTGGGCCGCGTCCCAGAGCGCGTCGCCGCTGCGAGCCCGCTCCAGCGTCTCCTCGTCCAGGAGGGCGGGCCGGGGGTCGCCTTCGTGCTCGCGCAGGGTCGCGAGCGCCCACGCGGGGAGCGCGGCCAGGGACTCGTGGTCGGGCACGTGGCGGCAGAAGGCGTAGGCCAGCTCGCGCCAGATCAGCAGCTCGTCGAGGAACTTCTCCGCGCCCTTGCCCCCTCGCTGGTGGGCCTCGCGCGCGATCCGCAGCGGCGAGACCATGCCGTAGTGGAGGTAGGCAGAGAGTCGGCTGACGCCCTCCTCGAGTGGGTCGTCGCGGCGCGTGGCGTAGCGGTCGAGACCTGCCCGGCGGAAGGCGTCCCAGCGTTCGTAGCCGGCGCGGCTTCCGCCGCGGGTCCCGGGGATGGGCGCGACCGAGTGGTCGATCCGGCAGCTGGCGACGAGCGCAGGGAGGTCGGCGTCGGCCAGGTCGAGGGGCGAGAAGGGCAGCTCGCCCTCGTAGGGCGGGGGAAGGTGCGCGATCTCTGGCCAGGGCCGTCCGAGCCGCGCGCGACGCTCTCGCTTGGTCGCGGAGCGGAAGCGGAAGGCGCGGGTGTGGGCCTGAGAGACCGCGTTCATGGGGACCAGGCAGGCTGAGTCGACGGCGAGCACGGGAGCGGGCCCCTGCGCGAGGCGCTGGGTCCAGGTCTCCAGGAAGGCGATCGGCATGTCCTCGGTCACGACGAGCGCAGCGCGCTTCACGAGGGTCGAGAGGTGCGGGCCGCGCCGACCCTCGCGCTCGAGGTGGAAGGCGTGGCGGATCCCACGCGCGGCCAGGTCCCTCGCGACATCGCGCGCCCCCTCGAGGACGAAGGTGTGGTGACGGTCGCACGCGTAGGGGTAGCGCTCGGAGAGCGCGTGGTAGACGAGGAGGGGCAGCTGGAGGCGATTCGCCAGCCAGCAGGCCACGTCCAGGGCGGGGTTCTCGTCGGCCCGCGCCGCCGTGCGCATCCAGTAGACCACCAGGTCGGCGTCCGCAGGCGGGGCCGCGGCTCGGTCCACGCGGCGCACGCGCTCGGCGAGGTGCTGAGGGAGCTCGCTCACTAGGTCCATGGCATCAGGCTCTCCACGCCCGACAGGGCGACGAAGGGTCACGACAGGGAGAGCTGCGCCGACGCCCTTTACGCCCGAGGAGGAGCGCTGCCGCTGCTGGAGTATGATCCTCGGCCCCGGAGCCGTTTTCGTGGACCTGTTGCTGACGTTGGCCGAGCAGACCTGGAAGGAGTGGGCGATCACCACGATCGCTGCCTGGTCCTACGTGGGTGTGTTCGTGCTCCTGGTGGCCTGCGGGTTGGGTTTCCCCTGCCCCGAAGAGGTGGCCCTGATCGGGGGTGGCTACGCGATCTACCAGGCGGGTCTGCGCGACCCCAGCGCTGGTGGCTGGGACGACGTGGCGCTCATGTGCGCCGTCGCCATGCTCGGGGTGCTCCTCGGCGACACGATCCTGTGGTGGCTAGGGCGCAAAGTCGGCGAGTTCCCCGAACGAATACCCGTGATCGGTCGTCACTTGACGCCCGATCGAATGGAGAAGGCGCGGGGGATGTTCGAGCGGCACGGCGCCAAGGCCGTGTTCTTCGGCCGCTTTCTGTTCGGAATTCGCGCCGTGACCTTCTTCGTGTCGGGTTCGCTGCGTGTGCCCCTGCCGCTCTTCCTGATCATGGACGGGCTGGCGGGAATGCTCTCGGTGCCGATCAGCATCATCCTGGCCTGGCACTTCGGGGCCAAGCTCCACGACGCGCTGGCCTACGTGAGCCAGTTCCACCACTGGGTGTTGCTCGGGGTGGGGCTCTTGTTCGTGGCGGTCGTGGCCTACGCCTGGCGCAAGCACAAGGCTGGGCAGGCTGCGGCGACGGGTGCGGCGGCGAAGGCTACGGCGAGCGACTGAGCAGCCAGCCCCAGCCGGCGGCCTCGAGCCAAGCTCGGATACGCCACGCCGGGGTCAACCCGATCCAGACGTCCTTGTTGGCTGCCTCCTCGCGCTGAGCCGCCAGGGCCGCGCATACGCGCTCGAGCTCCTCGGCGACTTCAGCCAGACCGAGGGCTCGCAGCGCGGGTCCACGCTGGGCGACGTAGGTCCGCAAGCCCCCGGCGCTGCTTCGTCTGCGTCCCTCGGTGGGTGAGTGGCTGACGACTGCGTGCAGGCGCCCCTGCACGTCGAAGACGCCGCTGCCGCTGTTCCCCGCCCAGAGCAGGCGCTCGCTCCGAGGGACCTGGGTGCGGTGCGGCGCCTCGTAGAGCTCGATCGCTCGTGGCCCCTCTGGGGGAGTGCGTGGTTGGACCCACCACGCGGAGCCCTGATCGCTGAGCCGTGCCGCGGGGAGCCGACCCGGGCGCTCGACTCGGAGCAGGGCCAGGTCTCCCTCGACCTTGCGCTGCGCAACGAGCGCCTGTCCGCGGGCCGCCCGCGCCTGTTCGGCGAGGCTGTCGTCCCGCGCAGGGGTCTGAAGCGTGCGCCCAGCGGAGAGCTCTGCGGGAGTCGGAAGGACAGGCCGCGCGGGCAGGCGCTCGCCATTCGCCAGCTCGACGTAGACCTCCTCGCCGGTCAACCACTCAGCGACATGCGCGCAGGTCACCACATAGGTGCCGCGCTCGGAGCTATGCAAGACGGTGCCGTTAGCGCGCAGTCCAGGCTTCCCGACCACGACGGCTGCGGCGGGAGTCGGTGGGGGAGGCGTAGCGCATGCCGCGAGAAGGGCCACGATCAGCAGGGCAAAGAGACGCACGCGAAGAGGCTAGCCCAGCGCCGGGCTGCTGGACACAACCGAGGGTTGTGTCCAGCGTCCCCGCGCTCGCCCGGGCGACCCGACCCCGCCGCAGCCCCGCGCCTGCCGCCGCGACCCGCGGGGCGTACGTAGCTCCAGCCTCGGAGCCGCTGGGGCGCCGAGGGCTGGGCGTCGAGCTCGTGGGGGAGGGGAGCGCTCGACCGACTCGCAGGTCAGCCCTAGGGCGGGGCCTGCGGGAGCCGGACGCGCGCGTGGTGGCGACGGAGCATGAGCACCGTGCCCAGGGGGAAGGTCGGATCGCCCTGGGCGTCGTATTCCTCGAGCGCGCGCTCGTAGTCCGCCTGGAAGGTCAGCCAGCGCTCGAGGAGTTCCATGTGCCGCTGGTGGCTGCTGCCGCAGGAGAAGCGGGGCTTGTGGGTCGGGCTGGCCCGCTTCGGGCGGTCCGGGGACGCCTCGGGGTCGAGGGCCAGGAGCTTGCGCTTGCCGACGACCGTCGTGAAGCCGCGCTGCCGGCGCTCGGCTCGGAGTTGGCGGATCCGCTCCTCCAGCCTGGTGGTGAAGTAGTCGCGCAGGTCGGTGAGGGAGTAGGACTCGTAGCCCGGGGGGCGGCCGATCGTGAGGATCTCCGTGGTGGGGAGCGCGGAGCGGGGGCGGTCGCGGCGCGTCGGACGGTGCTCGGCGAGCCACTCCTCCATGTAGTCGTGGGTGAGCTCGTCCAGGACGTGGTCCGGGGCCTGGGGGAAGCGCTTCTGGAAGCGTGCCCGGGCCCACTTGCGCTCGTTGCGCTCCTCCTTGCGACGACGCCTTTGCCAGGTCTTGAGCGACTTGGGGTCGGTCGGGGCGCGCTGGTCGGTGCCCCGGCCGCCGAAGAAGGCCCAGGCGGGCTTGTGGACCGGGGTCGAGGTGCCGAGGTCCTTGGGCAGGGTCAGCCAGCCGGGCCACTCGGTCGGGTGGCAGACCATTCCGTCCTTGACGCAGTTCGACCAGGCAAACACCTCGCCAGGCTGTTTCAGGATTCCAGTCCATGCGGCGAGGTAGCAGTATCGGCTGCGGCGATCGACCAGCGCCCCCAGGATCGAGTTCCTGGCAGGCTCATCGGTTTTGAAGACCGAGACGGTACTCCACCTAACCAGCCGAGAAGCCAAGGGCTTACGTCAGGGCCAAGAGGCTGGTGTAGTGAAAAACGTAGTGACTCATGGTGCGCCATCGCCTGGCTTGGACGGCGGAGGGGGCCCACGAGTGATCAGGATCGGCCAGTCGGAGGAGGCTAGGCACCTCGCTGACCTGCTCTGCAACCTTCCTCCGGCGCACCGGCGCGCGATCTTCGCCCTGGCAGCGCAGGAGGGGCTTCAGCTTGGGGTGCTCAAGGCTGGCTTGGAGTACTGGCCGGAGGACCTTCCTGCCCTGCACGTTGAAGCCCGGGAAGAGCGAAGGGCAACCTGAGCCACGCCGCCAAGACCGAGAGCCGTGTCGCATCGAAGCGCTAGGCTTGGTCAAGTCGGAGGCGGCGAGTGGCACGAAAGCGTCGAGGGAAGCGAAAGCGCCGAAAGAAGACCGGAAGCGGGGACTCCGATTGGCGGCGGTTTGAGCGGCTGGTCGCCCGCATCGAGCACCAAGTGGCTCCCGCTGGGGCCTTAGTGCGCTACAGCCACTCCCTACCGGACCGCGACACTGGTCAGCAACGAGAGGTGGACGCGTCGATCACCTACACGATCGGCACGATTCCCATGCTCATCACGTTTGAGTGTCGAAGACGGGGCCGCGCTCAAGACGTGATCTGGATCGAGCAACTCGCCGAGAAGCACCGGAGTGTTGGTGCGAATCGCATCGTTGCCGTGAGCCACTCTGGCTTCACCGCACCGGCGAAGAGCAAGGCCGCCGTCTTGGGAATCGAACTTCGCGTCCTGTCCGAAGTCTCCTCTGCCGAGCGGCAGCAGGTAGACGCTGAGGCGGATCTGCGGGTCACTGTCACGCGGACGGCCATACAGGGGGCATTCGCGCGGCTGCGAGAGCAGGCCATACCCTTCCCGCTCCCTAGCCCTGACGCCAAGTCATTCACCGACGACCAAGGGAGGACTTTCTCCGCGCGGGAACTGCTCAACCTGGCTGCGCTGCCTCCGCCACCTGCGGTCACGAGTCTCAGCAGGATCGTGTTGACCGTGGACTCGCGAGTCAGGAGCTACTTCGTTGAGACGCCGGAGGGCCGTGCTCAGGTCGAGGCCGTTGTCCTAGAAGTAGCGCTGGCGACATGCCAGGAGCCCATCCACTTGGACCGCGCTTACGAGTATGCGAACGCAGCAGGGCGGCTACGGGTCGTTGGGGAGGGTGAGTGGACGGACCCAGATACGGGGGAGAGTTACGTGGTTGTAGCGTCGAAGCCCGCCTCGGAGACGACCTGTAGCGGCTAGACCCCGCTGGCGGGCAGTACCGGCAGGCTCACCGTTCCAGCCTGATCCACCGACATGCCCTCCAGCAAGTCGGTCAGCCTGCGGCTCAAGTCCACCCGGGCCCTTCTTGGAAGGTTGGAGTACTCGGCGGGCAGGGGAACCGAGGTGCTCGTATCAACACCCACGCTTAGGACTAGGCGCCCGCTGGGGGAGACGCGGGCTCTCCTGATCGCACCAGCATCATGAGACAACAAGCCACTGAGGCTCGCTCCGCTGGTCGGGGGCCAGTGTTGAAGTTCGTTGATGGTCATCGAAGCCTCCGCTTCTGATCGCTGTAACTCCAGACTAGCGCTGGCCGCCGACACCCTGGCCTTGGCCATAGGGGTTCAAGTGTCCTCGGCGCGTGGCTAGCTTGCGAGTGACCCAAGTTGATCCACTGCCGACAGCCGTCGAACATCGAAGCCGAGCGTCAGCGCTGCCTCGTGCAGCGTGGTGCTGGGGCCACGGACCTCATAGCTCACGATCGAGCCCTTACAGGGCGCGCAGTGGGCTCTCAGGACCACCTGAGCGACGTCGAGCCTGAGTTTCTCCACGTCCGTGTGATCGTCGTCGCCAAGGTGCTGCCCGATCGCGAGGACGCGTCCATCGCGCTCCAACCAAGCGATCCGTCCTTGGAAGAACCTCACCAACGCGAGGCGGATCGGCTCGCAGCGACCTGGGACGAGATCGCCGAGTGCGACGGTGACGAGGTGCATCCTCCCGTTGTAGCTGGGGGTCCGAGCCAGCGGCGAACCGAGATCGAGACTTGTGGGTGGTGACCGCGCGATCTCGTCGAAGGGGTGCTCCACGTACGCAGGAAGGTCCGCGCAGGGCGCAGGCAAGCCCCTCACGCGCCGTCAGCAGGCCGAATGGCAGCGCCACTCTTGAGCGCCTACCATGCCGCCTATCGAGCGGAGGAAGCCACGAGTGACGGACAAGACCGACGAGAAGCTGACTCTCCAACAGCTTGAGAGTCACCTCTGGGGCGCGGCGGACCTCCTCCGAGGGTCGATCGACTCGGGCGACTTCAAGCACTACATCTTCGGGCTGCTCTTCTACAAGCGGCTCTGCGACGTCTGGCAGGAGGAATACGAAGACCGCCTCGCCGAGTACGACGACGCCGAGCTTGCCGCCGACCCGGAGGAGCACCGCTTCCATATCCCTGAGGGCTGCTTCTGGTCGGACGTGCGGAAGGTGTCGGTGGACATCGGCACCGAGTTGAACACCGCCTTCCGCGCAATCGAGGACGCAAATCCCCGCTTGAAGGGCGTGTTTCAGGACGTGGACTTTGCCAACAAGGAGAGGTTCCCCGATCACCTCCTCGACGGTCTGCTTCAGCATTTTGAGCGGCACCGCATGCGGAAGTCCGACGTGGACTCGCGCGTCCTTGGAGACGCCTACGAGTACCTGATCTCCAAGTTCGCCGACGACGCGGGCAAGAAGGGCGGCGAGTTCTATACGCCCAAGCAGGTCGTCAAGCTCATGGTGGAGATCCTCAAGCCCGAGGAGGGCATGACGGTCTACGACCCCACCGTGGGATCAGGCGGCATGTTGCTGGAAGCGGTCCACTACATGGAGCGCAACGAGCAGAACCCCAAGTCGCTGACGCTCTACGGCCAGGAGAAGAACCTCAACACCTGGGCGATCTGCAAGATGTCGCTGTTCCTGCACGACATCGACGACGCCTTCGTCGAGCGCGGCGACACGCTCCTCGACCCGAAACACCTCGCAGAGGAGAAGGTACTCAAGCGCTTCGACCTGGTGCTCGCGAACCCGCCCTTCTCGCTCAAGAAGTGGGGTCATACGGTCTGGTCGAAGGGTGACCCCTACGGGCGAGACACCTATGGGTGTCCGCCGAAGTCTTACGGCGACCTTGCGTTCGTGCAGCACATGGTTGCGTCGGTGAAGTCGAGCGGTCGCATGGCAGTGGTGTGCCCCCACGGAGTGCTCTTCCGAGGCGGCAAGGAAGGGACCATCCGCAAGGGGCTGCTGGAGGACGACCTGATCGAGGCCGTAGTTGGGCTCGGGGCCAACCTCTTCTACGGAACCGGCATCCCCGCTGCGATCTTGTTCCTTAACCGGGACAAGAAGGCCGAGCGTAGGAAGAAGGTGCTGATCGTCAACGGCGATAAGGATCTCGTTGAGGGCAAGAACCAGAACACCCTCTCCAACGAGAACGTGAAGCGTCTGGCCGAGGCCGTTCACCGCTACGAGGACGAGGAGTTGTTCTGCCGCGTCGTGGACCTGGAGGAGATCAAGGAGAACGACTTCAACCTGAACCTGACGCGCTACGTCCAGACCGATCCGCCGCCGCCGCCTATCGACGTGAAGGCCGAGGTGGTGAAGCTCCAGGGCCTCATGGCGCAGCGAGACGAGGCCGAAAAGCTCATGGTCGGCTTCCTCACGGAGCTAGGCTATGCCAAGTGAGCCACCTACTGGCTGGACGGCCACAACCGTTCAGGGGCTGCTTGACGACGCCCAGTCTGGGGAGATCAAGACTGGGCCATTTGGAACGGTCCTAAGCGCTAAGGAATACTCGGAGGAAGGAGTTCCCCTCGTCGCCGTCAAGGAGATCCGTGAGGGGTACATAGCCATTCACGACGACACGCCGAGAGTCCCGCCCGAGGTTGTGGAGAGGCTCAACCACTTCTTGTTGGCGGAGGGCGACGTGGTCTTTGCACGTAAGGGAGGCGTGGAGCGTTGTGCGGTGGTGGGGCAGACCTCCACCATGATGCTTGGCTCCGACGCAATACGGCTTCGTCTACCTACCGGCATGTCCTATAGGTTCGTGGGCTTCGCACTCCAGTCGGAACGGCATCGCCGCTGGATGAACAATCAGGCCACCGGATCGATCATGTCCGGCCTGAACCAGCGGATCATCTCCCGTATTCCCTTGTTGCTACCGCCCCTCCCCGAGCAGAAGAAGATCGCCGCGATCCTCTCCTCCGTGGACGAGGCCATTCAGGCGACCCAGGCGGTGATCGAGCAGACCCAGCGCGTGAAGGAAGGGCTGTTGCAAGACCTCCTGACGAAGGGGATCGGACACACGCGATTCAAGCAGACGGAGATTGGGGAGATCCCGAAAACGTGGAGAGTGGCTCCACTAGGCTCCCTAATCGCCGCTGGCCGCCCAATCTGCTACGGCATCCTTAAACCCGGACGTGGTGTCCCTGGAGGTGTCCCTGTCGTCAAGGTGAAGAACATTCAGGACGGGGAGATCGACACTAGCGACTTGCTTCTGACCAACCCGGAGATCGACGCGGCCTATACGCGCTCAAAGCTGCTGCCAAAGGACGTATTGCTCTCGATTCGCGGAACGACTGGGAGGGTCGCCATCGTCCCGGAGTCTCTTCGGGACGCGAACATCACCCAGGATACGGCTCGGATCACGACTGACTCCGATAAGGCTAGCCACGAGTTCGTCTACTACGCCCTCCAGTCTCGGAGGCTCCAGCGCTACATCGACCTCCATACGATCGGGCAAGCCGTGAAGGGGATCAACATCGCGGAAGTCAGGAGAATCCCGCTGGCGCTCCCACCGCTTGAAGAGCAGAGGCGACTCTTAGAGGTGTTGTCGGCCAACTGGCGATTTGAGCGTGCGGAAGCGAGCAAGTTGGAGTCCTTGCGAGAGGCGAAGAGCGGCCTTCTCCAAGACCTCCTGACCGGCAAGGTCCGTGTGTCCGTGTGATCAGCCCAAACGAGTACACGCTGGTCGAGAAGCCGATCATTGAGTTTTTGGGGGCCATGACGCCCACCTACCGCTTCATCCCGTCGTCGGACCACCCGAAGCTACGCGCGCGCGAGAACGAGGTGCTCTTCAAGCCGCTGCTGATCGAGGCGCTGATCCGTATCAACAAGATCCCGAAGGCCACTGCTGAGGCGGTGTTCAACGATCTGGCGAGCCTTGACGACAACTCGGAGTGGGTGGACGCGCTGCGAGGCAACCACCCTCTCAACTCGCGGCGGATCCCCGGCGAGGAGAAGCACCAGCCGATCCACCTGATCGACTTCGACACCATCGAGAGCAACGACTTCGCTTGCACGAACCAGCTACGAGTGAAGGGCGAGGTCGTCCGCAAGCCGGACGTGGTGATCTACGTCAACGGCATCCCGCTCGTCGTGATCGAAGCCAAGAGCCCCACCAACACCAGTCAGAACACCTACGACACGATCGACCAGGTGCGCTCAGCAGAACGAGAAGTGCCCCGGCTCTTCCACTCCAACCTCTTCAACATCGCGACCAACGACGTCGTGTTCCGCTACGGCGCGACGGGTGCCCCCGCCGAGTTCTGGTCCCGCTGGCGTGACCCGTGGCCCCGCGAAGCGTCCGAGTTCAGCGACGAGACGCAGAAGGGCCTCTACGCCCTTCTGGAGCCGTCGAGGCTGCTCGACATCCTGGCTCACTTCATCGTGTTTGAGACGCGGGACGGCCAGACGGTCAAGAAGGTCTGCCGCTACCAGCAATTCCGCGCCGTCAATAAGATGGCGCAGCGGGTGATCGACGGGGACCACCGAGCGGGCCTGGTCTGGCACACCCAGGGCAGCGGCAAGTCGCTCACGATGGTCTTTGCGGCTCTGAAGCTGAAGTTCCACCGAGGGATCGAAAGCGCGAATCTAGAGAACCCCAACCTGCTCGTGCTCACCGACCGGATCGACCTCCACAAGCAGATCGCCCAGACCTTTGAAGCCTGCGGCCTTCCCAACCCCGTCGCAGCCGAATCGATCAACAAGCTCCGCGCCGTCGTTACCCCCGGTGTCTTCGGGCGCACCGTGATCTCCACGATCTTCAAGTTCCACTGGGACGACCCCCGGTTGAAGTCGAAGGTGAAGAAGGAGCGCGAGGCGGCGCTGCGCGAACTGGCCGTGGAGGGTTCGGAGAACTGGATCCTCATGGTGGACGAGGCCCACCGTACGCAGGAGAAGGATCTCGGAGCCTTCGTCCGTGCAGTGCTCCCCAATGCCGTGCGCTTCGGCTTCACGGGCACCCCAGTGAAGAAGGGGGACAAGGACACCTTCAAGAACTTCGGCGCGCCAGGCGAGGCGTATCTCGACAAGTATGGGATCGACGACGCCGTGGCAGACGGCGCGACCGTCCCGATCTACTACCAGGGCCGCATGACGGAGTGGCACCTGCACGACAAGGAGATCGACGTCCTCTTCGACCAGTGGTTCACGGGAGAGCCGGAGGCACGCGTCGAGGAGATCAAGCGACGCGGGGTCACCAAGGGCGACTTGGCACGCTTCGGGCCGCGAATCCGGCTGATCGCCGTGGACATTTGGGCGCACTACCGGGCGCACATCATGCCGGACGGCTTCAAGGCGCAGATATGCGCGATCGACCGGCGCGCATGCGTGGCATACAAGGTGGCGCTCGACAAGGTGATCGCGAAGACCCTCATGAAGAAGGAGGGCCTCGACGAAGACGAGGCGAAGGCGCGTGCAACGGCCATGTCCGTGTGCATCTACAGCCCAGGTCAGCACGACGGCGAGCAGCACCCCGAACTGGTCGATTACCAGATCCCGCCCGAGGACGTCACCCCCAAGATCGTGCCCAGGTTTCACGATCCCAAAGACCCTCTCAAGTTCATCATCGTCTGCAACAAGCTCCTCACCGGCTTCGACGCACCGATCGAGCAGGCGCTCTACCTCGACAACCCGCTGACCGACCACAACCTGCTCCAGGCGATCGCACGCACGAATCGGCGCTACGGAACGGCCAAGGATCACGGCTTGATCGTTGACTACATCGGCGTCTCCAAGAAGCTCGACGAGGCCCTCGCGAACTACCGCCGCGAGGACGTGGCGTCGGCCATGCACGACCAGGACGAGCTTGCCGACAAGCTGCGGGCGGCCCACCGTGCAGTCATGGACCTGATCGCCGGTGCTCCACGGACCGACGACGTGAAGGCTGACGTGCAGGCTGTGGTGGCTCACCTGGGCACCGAGGACGAGTGGTACGTGTTCCGTGCCAAGGCGGACGTCTTCGTGAAGGCGTACTCGGCGCTGGCCCCCGATCCACGCGTCCTTCCCTACCAGGTGGATCTCAAGTTCGTCGGGGCGGTGCTCCCGTACGGACGCCTCCATTTTGAAAAGGAGGAGGACACCGACTGGAAGCGCTACAGCAAGAAGGTCAGGGACATGTTGGACGAGCATCTTGAGGTCACTGGCCTCAAGACCGTCTGCAAGCTGAGAAGCCTCACCGAGCCAGGGTTCTGGGACGACTTCGGTGGCGGCGTGGACCTCAAGACCGCCGCCGTGCGGAAGCTCTCCGAGTTGAAGAAGGAGACCAAGGAGCGGGCCGACAAGAACCCGGCCCGCTACGAGAAGTTCAGCGACCGGATCAAGGAGTTGATCGCGAAGTTCAACGAGGGCCTGCTGACTGCCGAGGATGCGCTGAAGGCCAGCAAGGAAGTCGCAGAGGCCGTCCTCTCCGAAGACAAGGCTCACCAGGGATCGGGGCTTAATGCACGGGCCTACGGCATCCACGCGATCCTGGCGAAGCACCGCGCCAGCAGGGAGCCCTCGGAGAAGGCTGAGCCCAACGAAGGCTCCGTAGATGACGGAGACGCCAAGGAAGCAGGTTCCGAGGCGCACAGGGAGTGGCTCGCGGCCTACCAGGAGGCTGCACGCGCGATCGACGCGCTCTACGCCTCGGACGAGTCAGCGCCCCTCCACTGGCAGGAGAAGGCTCAGTTGAAGAAGAGCCTCCGAGGACAAGTGCGGCGACTGGTCAAGAACCTGGGGCTCGACGGCTGGGCCAAGGAGGTGCCGCTCGCCGTCGAGCACTACGCCGTGATCCACTACAGCAAGCCATGACGCTCGTCCTCACAATCGGCAACACCGACATTCCATACGAGGTCCGGCGCTCCCCCAAGGCGATCAGGAAGCGGATCGTGGTCACCCCCGCTGGGGTGGAGGTCGTCGTTCCCAGCGGAACGCCAGACGGCGGGCGCAACGGCGTGCTCCACTACGTGGACAGCAAGCGCCGCTGGATCTTCGACTCCGTTCGTGAGGTCGAGGAGCGACACAAGAAGCTCCTGACCCAGCGCTATGACTCCGGCGCGAAGCTCCAGTACCGAGGTCGGTGGCTCATGCTCGACGTCGAGCAGGGAGCGGTCGAGACCGTCGAGATCACCTGCCGCAGCAAGTTCCACGTCGTCGTCCCGAACGCGCTCGGTGGTGTTGAACGACTGGACGCGATTCGCACCGCGTTTGAAGCCTGGCTACGCGATCGCGCGCTACGTGACGTGAAGCGGTTCGGGCGACGCCATGAGGAGAACCTTGGTGTAGAGGTCGGCGGTTGGCGCCTCTCCGACTCCAAGACGCGCTGGGGCTCCTGTGGGCGTGACGGCGTGGTGCGCGTCCACTGGCGACTGGTCCAGGCTCCAGCGCCCGCCATGGACTACGTAGTCGGCCACGAGGTAGCGCACCTGCATCGCAGGAATCACGGGCCAGAGTTCTGGGACTTCCTTGCTCGCACGCTGCCCGACTGGGCCGAGCGCAAGGCCATGCTGGAGGTGTGGGAGTCCGACCACCGTTCGGTCTAGCCAAGCGTCGGTTCACTGAATGCGACTCGCCAGGTCGAATCCGTGTCACGAATGGTCTATGGTCTCAGTCAGCAGCGGAGGAAGACATGGCGAAGAAGAAGGCCACCAAGAAGAAGGCCACCAAGAAGAAGGCCACCAAGAAGAAGGCCACCAAGAAAAAGGCCACCAAGAAGAAGGCCACCAAGAAGAAGGCCACCAAGGGTGCTGCACCAGGGACGATCAGCCTGGCGGCGCTACAGCGGGACGCGGAACTTCAGATTGTCGCTCACCCTCTGGGCACTGACCAACCAGTCCCGACGGCACTCTCCCCCCTTGCCGCAGTGGCCGGCCCGATTGTCAGCTTTGGAACCGCCTCCTCGGCATTCCAGGCACTTCTTGCATTGGTCGCCGCATACAACGACTGGAAGCGCGACAAGAAGCTGCATGAGAGGCTCGATGAGTTGGGGGAGGCGGTCTCGCACGTATCGAACAAGCTGGATTTGGTCCTTGATGTTCTAGTCAAGCAGTTCGGGCTCCTTGAGTCGGCGATGAGGGCAGAGTTTCGCAAGGTCTTGGCGATGGGGTTGCTGGCGGAACTTCAGTTGTTTCAAGAGCGCCAAGACGCGTACAGGAAGCCAGGGGTTCACCCGATGCTCCCTTCACATCTTGATCGGCTGCAAGTCTCTGCACGGCAGGCAATGGCGCTTGACTCATATGCCCACCTACCAATCATCGGTGCAGCAATGGTCATGGAGCACCGCGTCCACATTGAGAACGCTGACCTTTACTCTGCGAAGATGTGGGCTGGTGCCAAGAGGCGATATCGCACGTTCTTTGAAAGAGCATTCACCAGCGGTTTGGGTGGTGAATACACAAAGGCTGAAGAGGACTTCCGAGAGGCCAAGGCCCGCTGTGAGCGGGCATCTCTCTTTAACATCGGCTGGTCCAGGCTCATCGGTACCGACTGCGCGGACTTCATATCGATGCAGTTCTTGGGTAGCTGGAAATCGGGATTCCGGAAGGCGCCGGACTTCGTGTACAGCGGGATTTATCGACGGTGTGGCGGTGAGAAAGAAAGATACGGCAAGCCCCATAGCTCGCCGGTGATCATGGAACGCATTCAGACCGCGTTGAATCGCGTCAATCAGGTCCACGTTCCAGAAACGAACAGGGCGTATGGCCGGTTCCAGACACTTGAGAACTGGCGCCAGAGCGCCAAGAGCCTCTCGCAGACCGCACAGGCCCTGTGACGACTGCACTTCGTCCTGCATCCGCGCACTTCCCCTGCCTCAGTGTCGCAGGCGACGCATGAGCATGCTCTTCAGTGCATCGGTCGTATGAGCGTCCTCAAACAGATAGAAGCCCGGATCGAGGCTCGGCCTACCAGGGGACAGACGCCATGCTCGCTACCAGGGGACAGACGCCATGCTCGCTCGTTCCAGTCGGCATTCAGCCCGCAGTGTTTCCAGGCCGGAATCCAGTAGCCGTGGTCCACGGGCGAGGCGCGGTCGTGTCCGATCATGGAGTCCACGATCACGTGAATCTCTTGGCTCCCGTCGTTCCTGGCCTTCATCGGCATCCGCCCCTCCTCGCTCGCCAGCGCAGCCTCTATTGAGTCAACGATTCGGGGCGGCGAATGTGCCCAACTCTCGCACGGTTAACGAAGACGGGTGGCACCAAGGACCTCCTGGGCCTACGGTGCTGTCTGCGAGGAAGCCATGACGCTGGGTCCGAGGGAGGACGAGTTGGCCTGCTGCGACGCCCTGGCTGCGGCTGGCGGCGTCAAGGAGGTCATGGGCGACGACATCCTCGCCAAGATCGCGCACGACCTTGTGGGTGCGATCTGGGGCTCCGTCACGATCGACTGGACCCAGAAGGAGTCGCTGCGCGCCCGTATGCGATCGAAGATCAAGCGGCTACTCCGCAAGCACGGCTACCCATCTGACAAGCGCCAGGCCGCCGTAGACACAGTGATCGAGCAGGCCGAGCAGGTTTGCCGTAACTGGGCACTGGGGGCATAGCGTGGTTGCCTTGTTCGATCTACTGAGTCGGGGTTACTTCCCCAAGGAGTTGCCGCCTTGCTTCTCAACAACGGGATTCGCAGCGATTGCAGCGTCTGGCTCTTTGCCACCGGCGGGGAGCTGGAAGGCAAAGCTCGCTCGCCACAGCCTCGCGCGGACTGGACGTATCCGACGTGAGTTGGGAGTCCCGAATCCAGCGAACTACCTGGGCCTGTCGTGCGAGATAGCGGCCAATTGGAGCAGGCTGACCGCCTACTACGCTCGCTCTCCCATGTCTCGGAGCGTTCCGACAGTTGGCGGGCCAGATGATCTTCGCTCTGTGGTGCCAAGCCTCGGAACCAGCTCGATTGCGGAGCAACGAGTCATCGAGCGCACGAGCGCAGCCTACGTTCTCAAGGCCGACATAGCTGGATACTACGGATCAATCTATACGCACAGCATCCCCTGGGCGCTTGAGGGCAAGGCGATCGCCAAGGCCAATCACAGCGACACGCTGCTGGGCAACAGACTCGACCGGTACGCTAGAAACGCCCAGGACCAACAGACCCTTGGGCTCCCAATTGGACCCGATGCCTCCTATATCCTTGCTGAGTTGATCGGTACTGCCCTTGATCTGGCTCTGATCCAACGGCTTGGCAGAACGCCAGCGGGGTTTCGCTTCTATGACGACTTTGAGATTTCATGCTCTTCGTCGCATGACGCTGAGCGTGTGCGCGATGCTCTTCAAGAGACACTTCGCGACTACGAGCTTCAGCCAAACGCTAACAAGACTAGGATTGAAGTCATGCCTGGGCGACTGGAGCTCGCCTGGGTAGGACGAATTCGACGGTTTGCGTTTTCTCAACCCGCCACTAGGAGTGAGCTACTCGCCTTTTTCGATCTCGCATTCGCGCTGGCGCACGAGAACCCTGAACAACTCGTTGTTCCCTACGCGATGCGGCGACTCCACTCCGTTCATGTCCCGCCTGTGGACCACGAAGTGCTGTTGCGCCTGCTGGTTCAAGCAGTCCTCGCTGACGCAAGTTCCATCATGGACTTCCTCCGAGCTGTCACTGCATTGGCGGAGGAAACGGGCTGGGTGATCGACCGCGACCTCATCGCGGAAGCCATCAACCTGGTGATTGAGCGCAGCGGAAACCGAGGCCACGGGAATGAGGTCGCGTGGGCGCTGTGGGGGGCGCTCGCCTTTGAGATTGACGTCTTGGCTCCCGCATGTCGAGTCCTTCAGTCCTTGGACGACCCATTCGTTGCGCTCCTCGCGCTTGACGCTAGAAGGCAGAAACGGCTTGTGGCGCTTGACGTATCGCGTTGGAAGACACGGCTAGTTGCTGGAGAACTGTTTGGAGAGCACTGGCCGCTTGTATACGAGTCTCTCTGCCACGGCTTCTTGCGACCAACCGGAGGAGGCGACCCCGTTGCGTCAGACCCATTCTTCCTCGCGCTCAGGGCCAGTGGAGTGCGTTTCTACGAGCCTGTTCAACCGGCCACCGAGGTGCCGGAAGACTACGAGGATCTGACGCCCGACACTGTGTCGCGGTAGCTGGGAGAGATATGTCGTCGAACGCGCGGGCGCATTATCAGGGGCTGATCGCAGATAACGTCACGCAGCTGATCACCTTGCACAGCAACATCCAGTCGGGCCGGGGAAGGCGCCATCAGCAAGACGCGCTTCACCGAGCGGGCATCGTTCTCGTTGTTGCAGCTTGGGAGAGCTACGTTGAGCGGTTACTGGACGAAGCCTACGCGGCGATCACGCCTGGAGCGGGCGCAGGCCCACACACCTTGCTTCCTTATCAACTCTCAGCGGCGCGCATCCCTGGTCGGATCGAGAGTTTCAACAATCCCAATCGAAAGAACGTCCAGCGGCTGCTTCGCGAAACGCTCAACTTTGACCCTTTTCCACACTGGACATGGACTGCTGGGGTCAAGACGTGGACAGCCGCGCAGGCGAGAGCTCGTCTCGACGAGTGGGTGCAGATCAGGCATCGAGTCGCTCATGGAAACCCGCTTCCCACATACCCGTGGATTCTTGGGAACAACGGCCAGCCTCGGCTCACCCTTACTCACATGCGGTCTTGTCGAGGCTTCTTCAATGCCATGGTTCGCGCGACTGACAGCGCACTAAGACAGCACCTCGTTGCCAGCTTCGGGGTTGCGAACCCATGGCCCGCATAGGACCAAACCAATCGAGCCTAGCCCTTCACCAATCCCGTGCGTTCTTATGGACCGGAGTAGACCAGCCGGGAGACAATCTGCTGAAGGCTATCTGACGCTGGAACTGACAAGCACCAGGGAATCCGCACCAAACCAGGTCCATCAGTTCCTCTACCTTCTCCGTCTCCACGAGAATCACCCATGTGTAGCCGTCGTCTGACTTCCCAAATGATCTCTCTGGGAGGTTCCGACTTCGGAGCGAGTCCCGCACATTCTCGACCTGGGCACGCACTCTAAGGCCCATGAGATCGCTCTCTACGTCACTTGCTGGAGAGTCGTAGCCGTCATTGCCGAAGACCGCTGTCGTGCCAGGGCGCCAGAGGATTGCCCCCCGGTGTGCAGGGAAGTGCTGGTCGCTTACGTGTTCCGCTGCGCGCTGCGCCTCACGAACCCAGAAGAACTGATCTGCTTGCCTTGCAACACTCTCTATCCAGGGGTAGTGGCGCAGTAGTGTCGTCGGCTGCCTCTCCAGCTCGGACCGGAGGTCTGCCCAGCTACAAACCGTGACGGAGAAGCGCCCCATCTCAACGTTCTCTTCGCTAATCTCGCGCGCTCTCTGTTGGACTGCGGCATCTCTCTTGCCGGAGGTCGCTAGAGTGAAGTGGGTGAGGGCTGGGGAGAAATCAAGCGCGAGAGCTACTTCGCGCTCCAACTCCGAGATCGTCACTGCTCGGTCGGAGTAGTTGTCCTTGCCCTTGCATTGGACTCCTGCCCACTTCCCTCCTGGGCGCCCATAGATGTCTACACCCTTCTGGCTCTGACCACTGCGCCCGTGAAACTTCGTCTCAGGGTCCCTCCAGATCTCCCTCCAGATGTCGTAGCAGAGGCGCTCAAACGCCTGCCAGTCAGCCGGAGGAGGCAGTTGTGAAGCTGAGATTCCCACGGTGTGGAGTATGCCGGACATCCGAGTGCGAACAACCGGAGCGTGCGGCTGTGATAAGGATGAAGCCGGATCGGCTCATGCTCGTCCGATTAGCCTGTTGACAAGGCACTTCGCTCGGGAGCCAGTCGAAGCGTGGAGAGGTCATGCAGAAGAAGATCAACCTGCTGCTGCGAGACGAGTTTTCGCTTCTCGTAGGAGTCCGAGGCGTGGTCCGGCTCGTCGTTCGTACGGTGCGGGGGAGAGCCGATTTCAACGAGGTGCGTATCGAGGACGCGCGATTCGACCTGTGGGATGACCTCACCGAGGCAGATACGGTTGCTGGGCACGTAGTGGCATACCAAGTCAAGGCCCAAACTACGCCGCTCAAGGAGGAGGCATTTAGGGGTCAACTTGCCGCGCTCCTAGCGCAACCCGCCATCACAGTCGGGTGTTTCTCCTGCGCCGACCTCGTGGAGGTCGAGGGCTGTGGCTCTCTGCGAGTGCTCCGCACCCTCTGCAAGCGATTGGCAAACAAGGACATCGACGCCTCTGCACTGGTAGGCGACCTCACGCGGGATCAAAGATCTTGGCTAGGCCACATCGAACGGCTTCTCGGAAGCAAGACTAAGGTGGCACTCGATCTCCTATCCCGACTTCGGATCGAGAGGTTGGGTGACGCCGACAACCTCCGTGACGAGTTGCTGGATTCTCTTGCGGAGGTGTCCGACGACCCAGAGGGCCTCCTTGATCGATTGCGAAACCACCTCCGAGACAACCTAGACGCGGCTGCTCGCATCACCTGGAAGTCCATTCGTGAAACGGTCGAGGCGCATCTCTCAGTTGCCCCCAAGGACGTCAATGTAGTGAGGCCGGAGCGTGCTCGGAGTTGGATCGACCAGGTCATCGAGCCCTTGTCCGGGCATCTCTCCAACGCCATACCTCACATTGAGAGCGGAATCTGGACATGGCGGACAACGGGTGTTTTTGAGGCCCTAACTCCGCTGGAGGATCTCGCACATTCTGCTGAAGTACTCGACGACTTCTTGGAGAACTTCCCGAAAGTAGGCGAGTTGCTGCTCGCATGGCGGAAGCAGCTTACTGGTCTATCCAACGCGGCCAGGCGAGAGGCAGATTGGCTGACCTCCTCCGGCAGTTCCCTCCCAACGATTGTGTCGAATCTCACCCACCAGTTCATGCAGCGAATCCCCAGCCCCTCTGGCCCACCGTGGGAGGGAAGCAGCAGGGACTTCTTCGTTCATGTGATTGCCCAGCACTTCGTGAACAACGTGGGAGAGCTGGACCGCTGGACTCACGCCTCTTGGGACTTTTGGAACACATACCGCGCTCCACTCCGGGAGGCCGTCGAACGTTTTGACGAGTGGAAAGAACACCATGAAGCCACTTGGGAGGAGGGACGTGCACTGGGGACTCTGGCGGAGGAGATCCGTGGAGAGTTGAAGAACACGCGAAGGAGCATCGTCCGCGAGCACGGCGTAGCTGCCCAAGCGCCTCCTCCTGAGAGCTTCCCTGAGAAGTTCTAGCTTCTCTGAGAGACTCTGACCCGGTCTAGGCGCCTAGCCGCAAGTGCGGAGGTTGTCCCAAATGCCCTTCCTTCCGGGACGATGCGTACGCGCCAGTTCGCCCAGCGTAAGTCGCTGAGCCTCGGCGCTGGTTGAGCCCCGACGCACCAGGGCTTCTGGGACACTGACGCTGCCGGAGGTGGGACATGCCGATCGACACAGGGGTATGGCGGATCGATGGTGACCTGAAGCGGATCGAGCCC
>MDTG01443385.1_pt1 | contig 20067 bp, 19 predicted proteins | sample 811421 | NCBI WGS metagenome assembly MDTG01 (sample SAMN05326645, study PRJNA326480) | marine metagenome | isolation source: seawater | place: Pacific Ocean: South East | collected 2011
AATCTTCATTTTCTGATTTTATTTCTAAGATCTTATTAAATATTTCTTGGTTATTTATTTCGCAATTAAAATTATTTCTTTTTTTATTCTTTAAATATGGGAGCCAAGAGATATCATCAAAAACAAATAATCCACCTACTTTTAATAATGAATAATAATGATAGAAAATTTTCTTAACATGCTCTGCCTCATGTAAAGAATCTAGATATATCAAGTCTACATTTTGTGGTAATATTGTATCTAAATATTCAAAGTTATCATCTCTTGTTTTATAAAATTTCCAACATTTACTATCAGAAACTTTAGAACAATCATCAATATCAATCGCATACAAAAAACCGTTATTTGCCTCACAAATTTCTATTATTTTTTTTGTTGATATCCCAAACCTTACTCCAAACTCTATGACCTTTGGTTCTTTTATTTCTTTTAGATCATTTAAAAAAAATTCTTCAATTTTGTTTAAATATTCGTTATTTGACATGCTGATATGTTTCCAGTAAATCATTAATTTTTTTAAAATGATTGAAAACAGTAAATTCTTTAGATTTTAGTTTGGCGTTATACCTAAATTTACAAATTTCCTTTTTTGTCATATTTTCAAACTTTATAAAAGCATCATAAAGACTATCTCTTTCATTGCTGTTAAATAATAATCCATTTTTGCCAAATTGCATTATTTCTTGAGGCCCATTTTTACAATTACTCGATATAATAGGAACATTCATATAACAAGCTTCAACTAAAACAAAACCTGGATCTTCCCATAATGAAGAAAGAACAAAACATTTACTATTTTTATAAATACTAAAAATTTCATTTGTAAAATTATAGATAAATATTGAACTTTCTAAATTATTTTTTTTGATATAGTTCAATATTTCTTTTTTTTTCTCTCCTTCTCCGACAATTATTAATATATTTTTCTTATTTTTATTAAAATCTTTAAAAACATCTATCAAAAAAAGGAAATTTTTTTGTTTAGTAAGCCTACCTACGGCTAAATAATAATCTTTATGTTTAATGTTATCATTTAATAAGAAATTTTTTTTTATTTGTTTGGGACTAATAATTGGATCATAAAGTACATGAATTTTTTTTTTGTTAATTATATTTAAAATTTCCAAATCTTTTTTAGTTGCAAATGTTGGACAAGTTATAAAATTAATTTTTTTCAAAGTTATTTTCCAAAAATTCTTTCTAAAAAAATTTAATCTTGGTAATCCTGAGATTCTTAGTATCATTTTAGTATTAAATTTGAATAAATAATTAAGAACAAGCGGTAACGGTGAAATAAGATGAATAATAAAAAATTTAGGAGGATTTGATTTTAAAAGCTTAATCAAAGGTAGAAAGGAAATAAAAAATAAATATAAATATATAAATCTACTTTTAAAAAAACCATTTATATTTTTATTATTGATTACGTTTGATGTTGTTAAGTTTATTAACTTAATATTTTTTTTTAAAAGTTCTTTTTCATATATATTCCATTCACCAGCAACATTAATTATTGATGTTGAATATTTATTTGAATAATAATTCAAAGAAGATGCGGAATTAATTACAGCTTTAACAGTAGCAACATGAGAAATAAATGGTGACCAATAGTAAATATTCATTTATTTATGATTAATATTAATTATTAATATTTATACTATATTAAATATTATGCTAATAATATTAAATAAAAATAAAAGCAAAAAAATTTGAAAACATTTTCGATTATCACACCAGTATTAAACAATAAAGAAAGTTTAAAAAGAACTATTGAAAGCATTAAAAAACAAAAGTTTGAAGACTACGAAATAATTGTTATTGATGGAGGTTCAACTGATGGAACTAAAGAGTATCTTGAAAGCGAAAAAAAAAATTTGAAATTTATAACAGAAAAAGACACTGGTATTTATGATGCAATTAATAAAGGCATTAGAATTTCAGAGGGAAAATACATCAATACAATTAATGCAGGAGATGAATACTTTTCAGAGGAATCACTTCAGATTATAAAAAAATATTTTGATAAAAATGATGAAATTTCTTTTGTTTTTGGTGCTGTTAAAAAAAACAAAATTTATCATAAATATGAACCAAAAAAAATGAACTGGTCATTTAATTTTTATCCTGCACACTCTGGCGGCTTTTTTGTAAAAAAAACAGTTCATGATGAAATTGGTTTATATAATTTAAAATATAGATGTTCTTCAGATTATGATTTTTTTTGGAGATTGATTAAAAAGAATAGATATCATGGAATTTCGACCAAAAAAAATGAGCTGATTAGCATTTTTGAGGCTGGTGGTTACTCTTCAAAATTATCATTTTTTGAACATGTTTCAGAAGAAACTTTAATCAGAATTAACAATGGACAAAATAAAATAATAGTACTGATAATATTTTTTTTAAGATGTATTTTTCACTTTAAAAAAATTTAAAAAAGATTTTTATTTTTTTTAAACCAGTTGTAAGTGTTTGATAAACCAGTATCGATTGAAAAAAATTTTTCTTTTTTAATAAATTTTAAAAGTAGAGAATTATCACCATGTGTCTTAATTACATCAGCTGATTGTAATTTTGTTTTTTGAATTTTGCATTTTTTTTTTGAAATTTTATTCATAACATCAACAAATTTCATGAGATTTATAGGTTTATTCGAACAAATATTAAATATTAAATGTTTATTTTCAATCTTTTTATCTTTAATTTTCATTAATATATCGATTACGTCTCGAATGTAAGTAAAGTCCCTAAAATGTTTTCCATAATTAAAAATTTTAATTTTTTTATTTAAATTTGCTGATTTAAAATAATTTAAATAAAACATATCTGGTCTTCCCCATTCACCATATACTGTAAAAAATCTCATTCCAATGAGACTTAGTCCATAAATATTATTATAAATTTCTGCAAGTTCTTCATTAAATTTTTTACTTAAAGAATAAATATTTTTTTGTTTACCCAATTTTATTTCTCTAGCAGGATATTTAGTTAAGTCTCCATAAACAGAGCTTGATGATGCATAAAATATTTTTTTAGGCTTATATTCTCTGCAACACTCAAGTAAATTAAAAAATCCATGAATATTATTTTCCATATAGTTTCTTGGATTAGTAATTGAGTATCTAACTCCTGCTTGAGCAGCAAAATTATAAACTATTTCAAACTTATTTTTTTTAAAAATATCATTTAATTTTTTTGGGTTACAAATATCAACGTTAAGAAATTTGAAATTTTTTGATTTTTTTAATATTTCAATTCTTTTTTTTTTAATTTTATAGAATAATAAGGTTCAAAATTATCTATACCCAAAATAATTACATTCTTTATTTTAGATAATTCTTGGGCCAAACTAAAGCCAATAAAACCTGCAGCACCTGTGATTAAAATTTTTTTTTTCAATTTAAGATTATTTTTAATAATTAGTTTACAATATATTCAATTTTATAAAAATGAAAATATTACATTTAAACTATTATGATTTATCTGGTGGTGCATCAATAGCAGCATATCGGATTCACAAATCATTAATCAAAGAATCAGTGAATAGCTCAATGTATGTAAGTGAAAAAAAAATTAATGATAGGAATATCATTCTGTCTAACAGAAGTTTTATTGATAAGATAAATATTCGTTTACAAAGGAAACTTCATCGTATTAATTCAAATAAAAACATTTACAAAGTAAGCAAATCATACAACCTACTCCCAAGTTTTAAAATAAGAGAAATAAACTCACTTAAAGCTGATATTATAAACTTACATTGGATTGGAAATAATTTTTTAAGTATCAGGGAAATTTCAAAATTAAATGCGCCTGTTGTATGGACTGTTCATGATATGTGGCCATATTGTGGATCAGAACATTATACTAATCAAAATAGATATATTGATGGGTACAATAAATTTAATGGTTTGAAAAATAAGAAAATTTTTTCTTTTGATCTTGATAAAATTGTTTGGAATATAAAAAAAAAATATTTTAAAAAAATTCATTTTGTAGCTACTAGTACTTGGCAAGAAAAACAATTAAAGAAAAGTTTTTTATTTAAAGAACAAAATATTTCAAAAATTTACTACCCTCTAGATTCAAATAAATGGAAGAAATCAAAAAAAAATAAATTATCATTTGGCAATGATAAATCTCTAAAAAAAATTTTATTTATTTCTGACAGAATCGATAATCCTCTTAAAGGTTTTTCTTTAATTAAAAAACTTTTTGATAAATCAGATAAAGAAAAATATTTATTAATAATAATTGGAAATAAAAATAAAGAAAATTTTAAAAATCTAAATATTAATTACAGATTTTTTAATAAAATAGAAAACAAAGAAAAACTCATTGATATTTTTTCATCAGTTGATTTATTAATAGCTCCAAGTATAAAAGAGTCCTTTGGAATAGTTGCCCAAGAAGCTGCTTTCTGTAACACACCAAGTGTAGTCTTTAAAGATACAGGATTTGAAGATACTATTAAGCATAAGGTTAATGGCTATGTTGCAGAAAATAATAATTTAAAAGACTTTAAAAAAGGTATTATATGGTGTTTAAACAATCAAAACCTAATTAAAATTTCTAGAAACTCTAGATTAATCAATATTAGAAAATTTAATATGCAAAAAATTGCCAATAATTATATTCAATTATATAAAAGTATTTTAAATAAAAATTAAAAGTACTTTGAATGATAATAAAATTAATTTCTCAAATTCCTAAAATTTTAACCTCTAAGCAAAAGGTTCTATTGATTATTTTATTTATTTTTACTGGCTTGATGTCTATTGCAGAGCTTCTTGGCTTAGGCTCTTTAGTAATATTAATATCTATAATTACAAATCCCGACATAATTATCGAAAAGTTCAATAATTATAACATAAATATTACTGAGACTTTGCCTTTCGGTGGAAATTTAATTAAAAATATTAGTATAATTTTAATTTTAATTTTTTCAGTTAAAACACTAATTACTTTTTTATTTAATTATTTTTCAGCTAGAATTACGATGAGTATAAATCATAAAATTTCTAGCTCTTTTTTTAAAAGATATATTTTTAAAAATTATGAAAATCTCAAAAGATACTCATCTACCCAATTTATAAATGACATAAAAGACGAAACAACTAGATTTATAACCTTCTTGTTCGCAGCAATAAACATAATTAAAGATAGTTTGCTTATAATAATTATCTTAGCAAGCTTAGTTGTAATTAGTTCATATACTACAATTATTTTATTTATAATAATACTACTTATATCTACCTCGATGTATTTGACCCTGAAAAAAATTTTAAGACAAATAGGAAGTGATCGTACTCGTTTTAATACTAAAATTTATAAAATATTAAATGAAACATTTTATGGATTAAAAAATATAAAACTTATAGGAGTTGAGAATTTTATTTCTAAAAATTTTGATCGTAACTTAAATAACTTATTAAGTAATACTTTAAAAATTAGAATTATAAACCCTATTCCAAGAATTTTTTTAGAGTGGTTTTCTATTATTTCAATATCTCTTCTAATAATATATCTTGATACAATAACTGATAATCTTTCATATTATGTTCCAACTTTAACATTTATTGCATTGTCACTTATAAGGCTTATTCCTGCATTTGCTGCAATCAATCAAAATATTGGTCACTTAAACTGGAATTTAAATTCCACAAAATTAATAGTTAAAGAAGTAAGCCAAAAAATACCATCAAAAATTAAAAATTTGAAAAAGGTTAAAATAGATTCAATTAAACTTAAAAATGTTAATATTAATTATGACGAAAAAGTTATTTTAGAAAATGTAAATTTATCTGTAAAAAAAAACAATATAATTGCTATAGTGGGTCCAAGTGGAACAGGCAAAACTTCTTTAGTAGAATTAATTTTAGGACTTAAAGACCCTAAAAAAGGTCAAATTTATATTAATAATAAAAATAATATTATTAAAAGTGATAATTATAAAAATTCAGTAAGCTATGTTTCACAAGATATATTTTTATTTGAAGGAACTATTTTAGAAAATATTACATTTGGGGCTCCCGAAAAAGAAATTAACATAGAGAGATTGAATTCTGTAATTTCAGACTCAGCATTAGATAAGCTAGTGAATAAACATCCTCAAAAACTTAATTATATTATAAAAGAGTCGGGAAAAAACTTTTCAGCTGGTGAAAGACAAAGATTAACTATAGCAAGAGCATTATATAGAAATTCCGAAATTATTGTTTTTGATGAGGCAACTAGTTCTTTGGATAATATTACTGAAAAAAAAATACTAAATAAATTAAAAAAATATAAAAAGGAAAAGATTATTTTTATGATCACTCATAGATTATCGACTTTAAACTTGTGTGATAAGATATATTCTATAGAAAATGGTGGAATAGCTAAGCTTACTGACAAAAAAAAAATAATTGCTCAACATAAAATGACAATTAGCAAAAATAATAAGATTAAATAATACTATTTCATATTTAATATTTTTTTGTACAGAGATATATATTTTTTTGCAATTATATCTGCATCATAATTTAAAATTTTTTTATAAGCGTTTTCACCAAGACTATTATTTTTTTTAATTTGGCTGAATACCCATTCAATTCCATCTTTCAATTCATTCTCATTAACTCTATTAACAACATATCCATTTTTTTTGTGCTCCACAATCTCAGATATGCTCGTATTTCCAAAACACACAACAGGAGCTTTACAAATCATAGCTTCTGCAAATGTTTTTGGCCATGCATCTTGAAGTGAAGTAGCTATAAAGGAATCCGCGGAAGAATATATTTTACTTAGAGTTTGTTTATCGGTAACATACCCTATATTTTTATAATCAATTCCAATTTCGTCTAGAGTCTTATGAGACCAAAAATTTCCAAAAATTAATAAAAAAAATCTTGATTTGTCCAGTTTATTCAATGTTTTAACAAAAATATCCCATCCTTTTCTTTTGCTTTGAGGATTTTGTGCCCCATAACAAATTATATGTTTTTTTGTTGTGATATTTAAATCTTTTCTTGCAACCAGTTTGTCTATAAATTTAAAATCATCAGTTTTTATGTTGTTATCAATTTGTAAAATATCAAAGTTTTTTAAAACACTACTTTGCTGAGCTTCTTTTTGTAACCATTTACTTACCGCAACAAAGTTAAAATTGTTATTATAAATTTTTTTTTTATAGATTTTTAAATATTTTGATAACAATGTATTTTCATAATTTTTAAAATCCATAGAATAATGAGGTCCGCCGCTAAATGCCCACATATCTCTCATTGTCCAAACTACTGGCTTATTAATTTTTGATAAAGATTTAAGATTTATAAAGCCTTGGTTTAACCAATGAATATGAATAATATCTGCATCATTGTACTCTTTAAACTTAGTTATATCTGAACCAAAAAAACAGACATTAAATGTTTCTCTTGGAGAATGAAGAAAGATTGATTTAAATAATTTTTCAATTCCTACAAATAAGTAATTTAAATTATAAGATAGAAAATTACGATTTATTAGTTTTATATTAATATTATTTGTATTTTTTATTTTTTTGTTATCAAATGCACTGCCTAAAATTTTAGATTCTACTTGATTTTTAATTAAAGCATCATGTAAAATTTTTGAGCCTATAAATGCTCCATTAGAGTAAGATCCACCCACTATATGTAAGACTTTTATTTTCATTAACTTGTAATAAGTATTATAATAAATTATCTATCCATTATTTTGTATAAGTTTAATTTTCTTATATTTATTAAGAGTTTTATAAATGAGTTTAATTCTATTATTTAACAAATTTAAATTATTCAAATAAAATCTATTTTTCTTGGTCATTTTGTGCTTCAAAATTCTTGATTTAATTAATTTCAGTTCCGCATCTACAAAAATTATTTTATCGCTAATTGGGATAGAATTTATATATTTTACTATATACTTAATCTCTAGTTTTTTTTTATAAAGATAATAACTGTGAATTCTTTGCACTAAACCTTCAGAAAGAATCAAATTTTTATTATCATCAATAAAAAAATTTTTTACTAAATAAATATTTATAATTTCATTCTTAATCCAATAATTTATTTTTTTTTTTCTACTGAGTTTATTAAACCTATTCATATAATTAATTAATTTAAAAATTTTTGCATATTTTAATTTAGCTTTTTTGAAAACTTCTTCTTTTTCAAACTCAATATTAAGAAAACAATTTAAATAAATTTTTACAATTATTTTGTGAATAATTTTTTTACTTGAGCTAGTTTTAATTTCTGGATTATAATTTTGAAAATAGCTATATATCCAATTGGGTATTTTTTTCTTTTTAAAAAGATAGTAGTAAAATAGGTGATAGGAGGAAATATTCTTTTTATTTTTTAGATATTTACTTGTTAAATAGGATTTACCACTAAAAGGAAGCCCAAAAAATTCAATAATTTTCATATTTATGTTAGTTGTATATGTAATTTAAAAAAATTTAAATGATTTCTGAAATTTTAAAAAACAAAGTTTTTGAAAAAAAACCACCTGTATTAATCGACGTCGGGGCTTCTGATGAAATAAATAATAGTTGGAAAAAACTCTCAAAATATTCGATATGTTTAGGATTTGATACAAATATTCAGAACAATAAAAGTGACACAAGTTACAAAAAATTTTATCTAATAAAAGGTCTTATTAGCAATAAAAATGAAAAGAAGAATTTTTATTTCACATTTGATAAAAATTGTTCCAGCTCTTTAAAGCCTGTAAACAAAGATATAAAGGAGTATTTATTTAATAAAAAATTTCAAATTAAAAAAATAACTAAAATTAAATATATGACTCTTAATAGAGTGCTTAAAAACTATAAAATATCATATGTAGATTGGTTCAAAACAGATACCCAAGGAACGGATTTAAGAATATTTAAAAACTTAAATCAAAGTATTAAAAAAAGAATCTTGATTGCAGAATTTGAGCCAGGATTTGAGAATATATATACAAAGGAAGATACGGTGGCTGATGTTGTAAAATACATGATTAAAGATTTTTTCATAGACTCTTTTAAGGTTAAAGGTGATTATTTTTTTAGTAAAAAAACAAAAGTAAAATTTTTAAATAAATTACAAAATAGATTTTTTCATTTATTCAATAAAAAACAAATTGTTTGGGCCAATATTACATTTATCAATAAACTTAAAGGCAAGTTCAGCAAAAGAGATATTTTGTTATATATAGTAATACAAATAATAAGAAAAAATTATATAATTGCTTTAAAAATATGTGATCAAGAAAGAAAAACAATCGGTGATGAACTATATAATTATATGATAGTAAATATTAAAAAAGAAATTCAAAACAAAACATTCTATCTTTCTATTCACTTGCTTAAAATAATTACAAAAAAAATTTTTAGAATTTTAAAATTTTAGATCTAAGTTATTTTAGCTAAATGATCTGCCAACCTATAACTTAGTTGACAAATTGTTAAAGTCGGATTTGCATGGCCAGAAGATGGGAAAACGCTTGATCCTAAAATATAAAAATTCTTGACTCCATGCACTTTTAAATTATTGTCTACTACTGAATTGTATTTATTATCACCCATTCTGGTACCACCCATTTCATGAGATCCTCCATAACCACCCTCTGGCCAATTAAAATTATCGTCGTAATAAAATTCATTTATAGCTAATCTTCCTAAATTTTCTTTAATTAAATATTTTCCAAAGTTTTCAAGAAATATCCTCATACTTTTTTTTTCATCTTCAAATAAATTAGCATACACCTTTACTCTTGGATAATTATTCATATCTAAATGATCAAAATTTAAAGTAATTTTGTTTTTTTCATTAGATTTAGCTTCCCAAGAAGAAAAAAATTTTAAATTTGTACAATCTATTTTTTTATCTAGCAAAGAAACTAATTTATCTGCTAAGTTTGGTGCAACACATAATATATCTTTAATAAATTCTTTAGTTTCTGAGCTGTAACGATTTATTTGAACTCTTAGACCAATGTTTCCAATTTTTGTTTTATTAATAAATTTTTTTGTTGGAGATAAAAAGATCATATCTTTATTCAAATATTCTAAATTGAATATTTGTTTAATATCTTGCATATAGATTAAACTTTTTGCAACTACATAGTGTGGGTGTAATAAATAATACCTCCCTATATCTAATTTATCTAAAAATTTATAATTTGAAAAATGTTGGCTCAATAACATAATTCTTGAATTTTCAATTGCACCACACCCTAAAATAAAAATTTTTGGTTTTATTTTTAAATTAGTTTTCGCTTTATAATTATATAAATGTACACTTTCGATTTCATTTTTACCTTCTAATTTAATTACAGCTGTCTCAATTAAAATATCAACTTGTTTCTCTTTAATTATAAATTCTTTATAAACCTCATTTATTCTCAAAGTAGGCTCACTCCATTGAAAATCTATTTGATTAATATTATCATTAATCTTTAAATCCTTTCTAATAGGCTTTTGTATATTTAAAAATTTATAAGCTTGATCAAGATATGGATCTAAATCATTTTTATTTATTGGCCACTCATTAAAATCATACTCATCTAATGGTCTACACATGCCTCCCCACACCATTGTTGTCCCCCCAAAAGCTCTAATTCTACTATTATCTAATTCCTTCAGATTACAATTATTCAATATCGTTCCCTCATATTGCTCTTGAGAAAAATTATCATACTCAAAACTTCCTGCTTCTATTATCAAAATTTTTTTATTAGTTTTTTTTTTTAATCCTAAAATGAAAGATAGACTTGCAGGTCCAGAACCTGCTATAATGAACTCATATTCATTAAATTTTACAGATTTAAAATCAACTATCATTATTAGTCATTATCCTTTAAGATCCATACATACTTTTTAAACTTTATTTTTTTTATAAATTTTTTAACTTGAAATCCTAAATTAATTAAGGGTATTAAAAAAAAACTTTTAATTAATGTTCTTCTTTTTGAATTCATTACTCAGAACTTAAATTTAATCTTCTAATTGCCTCATGGTCTATGCCCCTAAACTTATAAAAATTAAGTTCTAAATTAAGAAATTTAGCATGTTGAAATGAAGATACGTGAGAGCTTATATTATAATTGTTAAAGTGATCATATAACCTCGAAAATTGATCTATATTTCTAGAAGAGGAGATAAACCAAAAATCCGATATTCCCTTTTCAAAAGTCCTATTATTTTTTTTAATGCTAACTTCATAATTATTTTTTGGACCGCCCACATCATTATGGTGTGGCACTGTCAATTTTTTTTGGGGGATTTTATCAAATTCAAATTTGCTAAAATACGCCATATCTAGCCTTGTGAGCATTACCAAATCAAATTCAATATTATTTTCTGTTTCATATTCTATCTTTAAATCAACAACTTTTTTTGTACTGTACCATCTGCTTAATAAATTTTCACATCTCTTAAAAGATTTTTTATAATCATGATAATTTTTAGAGAAGTTTTTTAAATTTATAAAACATTTCATTAATTTAATAATTACTTTTTTATTGAAAAGTGTTTTCCAAAAAAAATTCTTTTGTTTTTCAATTAAAAATTTATTTGGATTATAAATATCTATTAATTGATTTTTGGAATCATAAGACTGAGAATGAATAAAAATTTTTATTTGATTTTCATTTTCTAAAATATTTTTTTTAAAATATTCATATGAAATTGTAGGATCTAAGGTGTCCCCTACACCGTATTTTTTATCTTTAGACCCGACCAAACCATAAAAACAAACAGCTACTTTCATATGTCTTTATCTAATCATCTGTCCCGTTTTTATTTATTATGTGTCTCAATTTCCATTTATTTTTTTCCTTTTTTCGATAAATAATGTAGGGAACGAAATTTATCCGTTAATTTAAAAAAATTTCTTTTTTTTTTTTCTAAATAATTCATAACATCATCAAAATAAATATTAGGAAATTCTCTACAAACTTGCAACAGTATCCTAAAAAAATAATTCGTCACCTCCTTTCTCATAATTCAGCTCCTTTCTCATAATTCAGCTCCTTTCTCATAATAAAGAGAACTAAATCCCTCTGGTTTACTCAAGACTCTAAACCCTTCTAAATTAACACCTTTAACTAAATTGCTATTTTTAATATCTATTCTTGGTATAATTATTGGAATTTTATTTTTTTTTTTATACATATGAAACTCAAAAAATGATCAAATTTTTAACAAAAATAAAAAGTACTTTAATTTGGTACATAATGATTATTATAATTATTAAACCATTCTTTAAAATTATATGGTTAAATATTATAAATTTTAAAAGCAGGCAAATATTTTTAAGATACTGTAAAATCAATAATTTTAAAAAAGATAAGATTTTTAAAAATAATGATAAATTTATAATTAGAGGTGATGAGAATATCAAAAGATATGCAACAGAAATCCATAAACTTTTATCTAAAGAATTTCTCAGAAAAATGACCGACAAAATTGATGAAAATAAGAAATATACAGCTGAGCATTATTTATTTGATAAACCTAAATTCCAAATTGATTTATATCCTTATGTAGATGATCAAATTAAGAAGATTATTCTCAAAATAGTTCTTGATGAAAAAATTATTAAAATGGCTTCACAATACCTTGATGTCATGCCAGTTCTAGGAAAAATTGGTTTAAACTTAAATGTGCCAAAACACGGTTCAGAAGAAAGAGGCAGCATGCTTTGGCACAAAGATGACTTTGGTTATAAAACAGTTGATTTTTTCATACCCATTGATGAAGTAAATAAGCACAATGGACCTTTATACTATGTAAAAAAATTTAATAAGCTTGGAGTATTTCATAAATACACAAATATAATTAAAAAACCAAAAAAAGGTGAAAGAAATAAAATCAACATTTATGATTTTAAGTCAAACGTATCAGACGATAACATTGATATTTTTACTGGAGATAAAGGAGATTTTTTAATGATTGATAGCTTTTCTGTTTACCATAGAGGAGGATTTTGTGAAAAAAATAATAGGCTTATGCTAAGAATTTCTTTCCATACACCTGATAGTATCGACATGATTGATAAAATTAATTTGAATAATAAATTTAGGTACCTTCTTGCTATTGATGAAAATGATAATAATTTAAATTTCTTTGAAAAACATATTCTTTTTTATAGACCAAAAATTTTATATAAATTAAAAATACCACAATTCTTAATTCATGTTTATAAACTATTACACTTTAAAGATTAATTATGCCTAAAAAAATTAGATAGTAATATTTTTTTAGAAAAAAATTTTACACCTTCTAGGCTCCAATGATCAGTGTCACTATACAATAAATTTTTTCTTTCAAACACTAAGCATTCTGGATTACAATTTATAGACGATCTATCAAAATATTTCATATTTTTTGTTAATGAATTGACAATCTTCATATTAATTTGAGCAAGTTGATTATCAATATTTGTTGAGAATTTATTAATTAAGTCTCTTTTTTTCATATAAAGTGTAGGAATATCAAAAAAAGATTGTCCTTTCCCAATTATAATTATTTGTTTGTTTGATTTCAAAAAAAATCTAAAAAGACTTTGATAATCAATATCTTTTTCCCATCTTGATGATAAAATTATTTTATCAATATAATCAAGATCAACAAAAAAATTTTGTTTTACAATTTCGCACGAATTTCTTCTCTTCAATAATTCGTAATTGATAAAATTAATTATTTTATCTCGTTTATTAAATTTCTTAAAGCAATAAAAATAATCAAATTCTTTATATAAAAAAAATTTATCATCAAAATTTTTTTCTATTAATTTTAGAGCATGATAAAAATCGAAAGCCAGACTATCGCCAACAACTAAATATTTCTTTTTATTACTTAATTGATTTAGATTATTTTTTAATTCAATTTTACTTTGCTCTTCTACATTACTTTGAATTTTTCTATCATCAAATACTTTTGAAATTATTAAATTATAGTTTTTATCATTTTTTGAATTTAATTTATTAAAATATTGATAATTATTTAAAATTAATACAATAGATATTAAACTACCAAAAAATATAACTGTGTTTATATTTATTGAGAATAAAGAAAAACTTTTATCGAGAAAATTTTTTTCATATAACTCGTACAAATAATGTGAAATTATTATTGAAAAAAAAATTAGTAAAGTTTTTTCATGAATGTTCACTTCTCTTGCAATATAATAACCAAACAAAACTAAAAGTGGCCAATGGACTAAGTATAAAGTGTAACTTATTTTGCCAAAAAAAATTATTATTTTATTGTTGAATAGCTTATCTAAGTTAGTACTTTTAAAACTATATAAGATAAAAATAGCTGATGAAATGCAAGGTAAAGCTGCCCAAATGCCAGGGTATTTAAAATTTTCATCAAAATAAAATGCGCAATAAATAATAACTATAAGAGATAAAATAAGAATAAAATTATTTCTATAAACTCTATTTTTTAAGAAAAATACATATGAACCAATGCAAAATTCAAAAATTCTTAAACCTGTAAAATAAAAAAAAATTTCACTTCTGTGTGAATATAAAATTGATAATAGAAAGCTTAAAACAAACAAACAAGTAATGATTAATTTCAAATTTTTTTTGAAAATGTTCCAAAAAACTATAATAGACCAGAGTATGTAAAATTGAATTTCGATCCCTAAAGACCAGGTATGTAATAGTGGTTTAAACGACTTTTCAAAATCAAAGTAACCTGATTCTGTCATAAAAAAAAGGTTTGAGATACCTAAAATTGAATAAATTGATGAGTTAATAATTCTTTCAAAATGTATCTCACTAAAAATAAAAGAGGAAACCAAAACAACAAAAAAAATTACAAAAACTAAACTTGGAAAAATTCTCTTAAATCTTTTAAAATAAAAATTTTTTAAATTAACTTTATTTTCTGAAACAAGTATTTTAGTTATTAAAAAACCACTAATAACAAAAAAAATATCAACTCCAATAAAGCCACCTTTTAAACCTACAAATTGATAATGAAACAAAACAACAAAAATTATTGAAATAGCTCTCAAAAATTGAATATTTAAATCAATTTTCTTATCTATTTTTTCCGTTTTTAATAACATTAAGTAAAAGATGTTTTGGAATTTATATTTTGCAAAATATCTTTTTTAATTTCATTTTTGTAAATACCAACTTTAAGTATAACTAGTGGATTTTCATATGATGATAAAATTTTTGGTGACCGAACTTGCAGTGAAGTTCCATATAGTCTTTTGTTTTGTTTAAAAATATCATTGTCTAGAACATATTTAATTTTTTTTGGATCTAAGCCAAAATTAAGCAAATATTGAGAAAAAACGTGCGCCCCAAACAAAAAAACTGGTTGTTTGGTTGTTGAAATCTTTTTGTTTATTTTTTTAACCAGACTAAGATGATAAAGGATATAATCATCAAAAAGTTTTTTATATTTATAATAAAATGATTTCATTTTTTTTGGTCTAATTTTTTTATCAACTTTTTTACAAGCATAAAAAATACTGTGATCTTTTTGAAAAAATTTTTTTTTGATTATTTTAAAATTATAATATTCTAAAAAGTATTTTATAAATGGCTGAGTGAGGAATATTGTGTGTTCAAAATTCACACAATTGGTGTATTTTTTTTTTAACATAATTTCTAGATTAGGGACGGAGAATACCATAAATTTGTTTTGAACAATTTTTTTATTAAGATTGCTCATAAATTCGTGAAGATCATATATGTGCTCAATCACATGAGAATGAACGAACATATCAGTGTCATTAGATATTTTAGAATTTTTATCAAAAAATGATTTTATTATTTTTACATTTAACTCTTTTTTAATTTGTGGATTAGGCTCAATTATGGTCCAATCTATTTTTTTTTGTAATTTTTTAAATTTTTCAAACAATATTCCATGGCATGCTCCAATTTCTAAAACTTTTTTTGGCTTAAAATTTTTAATAAATTTTGCAAACTCACTGTGATGTTGTTCCCATAATTTTCCAACACATCCGGAATTGTGAGTCTCAGGATAAAGTATTTCAAGTGGTAATAAAGGATTTAGTTGTAACATTCCAGATCTTTTGCTGATTTGCCATCTCATTTTAAAAAATTTATCTTTTTTATGAATGTCTTTAGTAGTACCCATAAAGACAGGAAATTTTTTAAACGTATAAATTGTTTTTAAATCTCTATTTCCATATATTACATCTCTATTTCTTATAATTGGTTTAATTTTCATTTAAAAAATTTTCTTCTTATTATTTAATGCATTATAGATAACTAATTTTCCAAGATAAAATAAAAAAATTGAGTAAGGATAATGGTGTAAAGAAGAGATATTTAGATAAATTAATCCACAAATAATTCTTGTTTTTTTATAATCATATCCATTTTTAATTATCCACTCTTTAAAAATTTTTGTTATAGCTATATTGTTTTTGTTTAATTTAATTTTTACAATAGTTTCTTTATCATCTGAAATTATTTTAAATTTGTTTTCATGTACTATTTTGTGTGAGACTATCATTCCATGCAATAACTTCGCAAAATCGTAATAAATATCTCCAAATTTTAAGTTATTAGAAAAATCTTGACGCCAATCTAATAGGTAAAATTTATTTTTATTTGAGAGAATATTTTCAAAATGAAGGTCCCCATGATAATTAGAAGGAATCCCTTCGCAAATATTTTTCCAGTCAATCATTTTTAATAGTTGAGTAATATTTGGTAAATAGGTTTGATTAACATATTTTGATTTATCTTTAATCTTATGTATTTTAAAAAAAAGATTTAAGCGATTGAAAGTTTTATTTTTATAAAATTTGTTACATTCGTAATAAAATTTCTTTAAGTTTTTTTTATTTAAATTTTTTTTTTTCCAAAAAACTTGGAGGTATTTTAGTAACAAAATAAAATTTTTTTTATTATTATTTAAAGAAAATAATTTTGCATTTATTTTTTTGTATGAATAAAAATTTTTAGAGTAATTAATTATTTTTGGTGTAAATTTTTTTAAAATAGACTGTCTTAGAACTCTTTTTTTAATAAACTTTTCATCTATGTGAAATTTAATAACTTTATTATTTATAAATGCAATAAATTCATCTTTTTTAGGTAAAATAAACACATCATTTGTGATCTTTAGCTTTTTTCTTCTCAGTTGATTTAAACTTTTCAGTGAACCACAATCGCTCCATTTAAATTTACAACCAAAAATTTTTTTTTCTAAAATATTTTGTAGACCTATAATCTCTCCATTTAATAAAACTTTTTTTGATTTATCTATTGCTTTCCAAAAAGATCTATAATCATAAATCCCTGATAAACCTATATAATCAAAATTACCACCTCTTATATTTTTATTATAAATTTGATCTAATTCATTTTTATTAAAACTTATCGTTCTATAAAGTTTTGAGTTGTAGGTATTTGAATAACCAATCCAATTTTTATTTGGTATTGGAATTTTTTTTTCTTCAACATAGGTATCACATGAAAAAAAAATAAATGGACATTGTAGTTTAGTTTTACATTCATAAATGCTTAAACCTAATCCTGAGCCTTTACCAATGAATTTACTTACATTTATAAATTTAAACTTATTTTTTGGATGAGCAATTTTTAAATATTGTTTTACAAGATCTCCCTTATAACCTAAGGCAATTACAAACTCTATATTAATTGGAAATTTTTCAATTATATGCGATATAATTGGCTTGTTATTAATTAGAATTAATGCTTTGTTAATATTTTCAGTTTCTTTTAATAATCTAGATCCTATTCCTGCGGTTGGTATTAAAACTTTATAAATCAAATTAGACTCTATTGTAATCGTCCGAAATCCTTACTACATCATCTAAATCGGATGTACTCGCCTCAAGATAAATTGATTTTTTTGATTTAGTAAACATTCTATGAATTTCTCTTTTTTTTAAAGTTATCGAGTGACCTTTCAGTAATTTTATTGTTTTTAAACTATTCACTTTTTTTCCAACTAAAATATACAAAGGTCCAATCAGAACAAATATAGTTTCAATTTTTTTTTTATGATACTGCAAACTACATCTAGAATTTGAATTCATAACTAGTTTTTTTAAAGTATAGTGTTTGTTTGTATGGATTATTTGTTCACTTCCCCAGGGTTTTTTGATTAAATTTTTACTCATAGGTTATTATATTTTATATTTTATATACTCGGGATAATACTCAAAAAATTTATCATAAAAATTTTTTACATACATATTCATAGACCATTTACTGGAAAATCCATATTTTTTTTTCATCCATTTTTTGCCTTCGTCAATATATAAAGACAAATTTTTATCATAGTTATTTGTTTTAATAACATGAGACAAATTTAGCAAATAATTTTCATTTTCTTCTCTCCAAACTGAATTGGTAATTGCTGCGCCCCAATGGTTGGAATATGCTTTAGCAATAAGTTCACTTTCAAGGCCATAACCTCTAAAATTTGAACCATCAAATAAAAAATTTTTATAACCAGGTTTATCTAAATTATATATCTCCTCTATAAATTTTCTTCTGATAAATAAAACGTTATCGTATAAAAACCAAAAATATCTTATTCCGTTTTTTGGTATTATTTTTTTTTCACCCCAACTCTTTGAACAAGGTGACAAAATAGCTAATCTTTTATGTGAGTCGAAATATTCTAAAAGAAGTTTAATTATTTTTTTGTTTTCAAACTCTGAATCATTGGTTAATAGAAAAAAAGCTTCATAATTACAAAATTTATCTTCATCATATAGCTTACGTAGTGCATAGTTCATCCCTCTAAAGAATCTAAGGCCATTTTTTTTTGTATTTTTATCTTTTGCCCACCATGTAAAATTTTTTGATAATTTTTTTTTTTCTGAACCAGACTCTAATATATAAAAATCTGATATATCGTTATTATATTTTTTTAATTGATTGTATAATTTATCTGTTACCTTTGGTAAATTTCTATTGAGAATTATCGTTGCAACTCTTTTGTTATTTTTCATATTTAAATTAATCTAAAGTTTTTAAGGTATCTCAAAATTGATAACTTAATTTTTTTTTTTTAATTCCTCATTTAAATCTATTTTTTTTTTTTTTAAAAATTGATTAAGTTCACTAATAATTTCTGAACCCTCATTCGAGGAATATACATAATGACCAGCTATGAGAGTCTTATAAACATCGGAGGCATTTTTGTCTAACATCCATTTTTTCCATTTTCCTGATTGAACTGTTAACTCAATAAATTTTTTACTTAATTTAGGTTTGTAATAATTCATTAACTCTAAAAGCTTTTTTGTCTCCTCTACACCAAATTCTGGGGCAACATTTGATGCATGTATGCCTAAAAATGGATGCCATTTTAAGGATTCATTGGTCAGGTAATCTGTATTATGTTCTTTAAAATAAACCCCAAATTTTTTACAAATCTCTAATAATTTAAATATTTGAATTTCTACAGGTAATTCATTTTTTATTCTAACAATTGACTCAAATATTCCTATATTTTTCATTTCCATTACTTTTGTTCCTGATTGTAAAACAATAAAAAATAATTTTGGTAATTTTTTTAATTCACAAAATGAAACGAGTTTATTTAAAAAAAATTCTATTTCCTCAAAAGTATTTGTTGTTCCTGTTTGCTCTTCTGTTCCAACTTCTATTATAATATCTTTTTTTTGTTTCTTTGCTTGTGCATAACAAAACTCATATAGCTCATATGTTCTTTCTAATGCGTCATTAATTTTATTATTAGATTTTAAATTTATACTTGCATCAATATGAATAATCTTAAAATCATTTTTAATATCTTGAAGATAAGATTCTTTGGCAGATTTCATTGCTTGTCTTAAATTGTATTTTTTAGTAATTTCAAGATTATTTTGCCATGGACCTCCATGATCTCTGCATAAAATAATATTTTTTTTTTTGTCTTTTTTTTTTACGTAATTTGCAAATTTTTCTGTAGTCCAATTATTTACATAACCGCCTCCAAAATTAGCAGAGTCAATTTGTCTTCTGCTTGCAATCAACATTAGAGGTAAATTATATTGATTAGCTAGTTCAATTGATGAATCTACA
>MDTG01431122.1_pt1 | contig 20066 bp, 16 predicted proteins | sample 811421 | NCBI WGS metagenome assembly MDTG01 (sample SAMN05326645, study PRJNA326480) | marine metagenome | isolation source: seawater | place: Pacific Ocean: South East | collected 2011
AGTTCTAAAATAAACATAAGTGCTTCTAATTAAGGCTCGAAAAATATTTGAGGATGAGAAAACTGATAAAATTAAAATAATAATCCAAATCATAGGGAATAATAATGATAAGTATATTGTCTGAGTTAATGTAAAATAATCCTTAATGCTTGGTATATTAAAATTATCTCCTTCTATCAAATAATCTTTGTCACTAAACCTGTTTACTAAATTAGAAAAATAAATTTTGTAAGTTTCATTGTTTCCAACTTGAAAAATAATCTTAGATTTATTGTTTTTTAATTTTTTTCTTTGAAAAAATGATTTTGGGATAAAAAAAACCCAGAAAATGGGGAAAATTATGAGCCAAAAGATGTGGTCCATTAATGGATTGGTAAAAAATTGGTAACGAGAAGATTTATATCTAAGAATTGACAACTTCCATAACTCTGAGCGATTATTTGTAATTAATTCTAAGAATGATTTTATAATAATCATTTTTTTTCTAATTGCTTAATAAATATTATTTTTGTATTTCTCTAATAATAGCAAATGCTTCAGCTGCATTAAAGCCCGAAGTGGCCCCTCTAAAGTTTTGAATAGCTTCAATTACTTTGTAAGATCTAGGATGGGGAAAGTTTCTCATCTCACTATCATATATTTTTAGTGCCTTAGTTTTCTTTTCTACAAATTTTGTTATATTTACATATCTTTGTGGAGTAAAAGTATCTTCTGATATATTCCACTCTGTACTCGAAGGAATCTCAAATGAAAAAATTGATTGAACTGTGCTACCGGGAAGAGGTCTGCATGCTGTTAATACAGATTTAAATATGAGCTGATGATCAATATTTAAATCATTTTTACTATGGGTATATACTATACTTGGCTTAATTTTATTGATAATTTCTTCAATCTTCTTAACTATGTCTAAAAGATTATAATCATCTAGTCTATTATCTTTAAAATTTAAAAAAATCGGTTCATTGCATCCTAGAATCTTAGATACAGCTGCTGCTGACTTGTATCTTGAATTAATTTTTTCCTTTCCATTTTCTCTTGAACTTTCTCCGTCACAAGCAAAAACTACAGTTACAATATCTCCTTCAGAAGCATGCCGAGCGATTGTTCCACCGCATCCAAGCACTTCATCGTCTGGATGGGCAGCGAAAACTATTATATTATTTTTCATGAAATAAAATTAATATAAAGACCTACTTAAGTCTTTTGCTACTTCCTCAATTAACTCTTGAGATGGATTAATAAAATCTCTTTTTGAAACTTCTACGATTAGCTTTTTTAAATCTACATCATACTTATCCATTGCCCTTTTTATTTTTGGCATAAAAGAAGTATGAAATCGCGACATTCCTATTGTAACATCTAAAGGCATTAACCCTTGAGATTTAGGCATTAGAGGTGCCACCCATCTCTCAGCAACTTCAAATAAAGCTATATAATCAATTTCACAATCATGTCCGCTTTTCTCTAATAGCCAGGCAATTACTTCAAGCTGAGCATTTCCAGCACTTCTACCCATTCCAAGTAATGTCCCATCTACATATTTTGCACCAGCTTCTACAGCAGAAACACAATTTGCATTAGCCAATCCCAAATTATTATGACCATGAAATCCAACAGGTAGATTAGTTACAGACTGCAATAATTTAACATATTCGGCAACTTCATTAGGTAACATACACCCTGCAGAATCTACTGCATAAATCGAACTTAGGGGCCAATCTTTGCATATCTTTATTTCATTTGCTAAGTCATCTGCCTCTAATGCATATGTCTTCATAAGATTAAGATGAACATCTAATCCAATCTCATTTGATTTTTTTACAAATTCATCAGCTTTTGATATTTCATCAACATTTGTTCCGATTCTAATAAAATCCAAACCTGAATCTCTTGCTTTTGAAATATCTTCTATATTTCCTATCCCAGGAATAAAAAAAGAACCTATAGATTTATTTGAAGCACTCAACTTTGCAACCTTTATGTATTCAAAGTCAGTTTCATATGAAATTCCTAATTTTGGAGATGATGCTCCTAAGCCCAAACCATGACCTACTTCTATCATATTTAGGCCAGCTTCACTTAGTCCTGAAACAATATGTTGCGCATCTCTTTTTGAAAATTGAAAATTAGTTACATAACTCCCATCTCTAAGTGTACAATCTAGAATCTGAACATCAGTCATATTAATCTTCCTTGTCTTCGCTAGCAGAAATAAAAGTATTTATTACATCGCATTATGACTTAATAATACAATAAATTCTCTTGCTGGATTAGGCTTATAATTATGTTTTAATATTACATGAGGCGTTAAAGTTAAAGCAAAATCTAATATTTCTTGCGGATTTTGATAAAAAATATGATCGGCAGTAGGATAATCAGGATTTATATAACTACTCTGCATATCAAATATCAATGCCTCTTTAACCTCACAAAAAATTTTTTTAATAACTTTTTTTGTAAATTCTATATTGTCGTAATTTTTAAATTTATAACTTAGCATTCCGATCATTAAAGCTATATCAAATTCACCTTGAGGTAATTCATCTTTTATTAAATCACTCTCAAAGAAATCAGCTTCAGGATATAGTGACTTGCAGTTATTAATAAAATCGGGATTAATATCTATACCAGTATATTTTTTGGGGAAAATCTTATTCTGATCAGTTATAAATTTATATAGATCACCAAAACCACATCCTATATCTATCAATTTTTTTTCTTTTATATCTAACAAACTTAGGAAGTTTCTAAATCTCTCACTTTGACTTTCTTTATCTTTCCAGTTTAATGAGTGTGGATGAATTCCATGCTCTTTAAATCTAATATTATATCTATCTATAATTTCTTTCTTTGTTTCGTTAAAATCACTCATATTCAATTTTAATTTTTTCAATAACTTTTTCGTAAGTTTTAGTTATAATTTCTTTTTTCTCTGATCTTATAATAACAAATCCATGGCGTTCGCCACCAGATGTTGGTTGTGATATTGTATCTCCACAATTAACATTAATTCTTAATGCTTCAACACCTTTAATTTTTTCAGCATCTTGAATCCCAGATATTTTTTTTATCTTTCCTGATTTAAATATTAAAAATTTTAATGAAACAAACCCTTTCCAGAAATTAGGAACGACATTAAAACTATCACCCAAAGCATTTTTAATTAATATTTCAGACATATTAACTCCACTTAATATTGGAACCATAATTGCTGAAGTCCAAACACCACCTCCTCTGTTGGCAGTTTCAACCAAGAAGCATCTATTCTGTTCATCTAATATATATTCTGAGTGAGTTAAACCTGATTTAATTCCTAAAGCTAGGATGACATTTTGATTTACTTCTAAAACATGCTCTTTATCTTCTTCATTAATTTCTGCAGGATAAACAACTTCATTGATTATTGGCCTACTGCCTTGGATAGTTTTTTTCGAAGCAATAGCTAAATTTTGGTGCTGACCATGCTCATCAATACATCCATCAACAGTAATATGTGTTCCACTTATAAAAGACTCAACGATTGTAAACCTTGAATGGGAGAACATTACAGCTTCTTGAAAAGCTAGTTTTAACTCATCATGATTAGATGCTATATTTACACCATAAGCTCCTCGATTATCATGAGGTTTTACAACAACTGGCCATCCAATTGAATCAACTGCTGCAGATGCCTGCTCGTAAGTATAGCATGAGAAAAATCTTGGCTGAAATATTCTTCCGTCCAATGCCTGTTTCCTCATAATATATTTATTCGTTGTATTTTGAGCAGCATCCATTCCATGGTTATTTAATCCAAGTCTTTCACTAATATAGACTGAAGCAAAATGGCTGTAATCACATTCGTCAGCTGTAATACCATCAGGTTCAAACTTTTTAGCAATCCTCAATAATTCTTCAAGGTCTCGAGGAGAAGCAATAGCCGTTTCATCGCAAAACTTAAATCCTTCAGCTTTATCATTGGGATCAGTGCCTAATACGTAAGAGTTCATTTCTTTTGCTTTCTGAATTAGAGGAATTTGCTCCCACGTAGAACCAATAATCATTAGTCTATTTTTATTTTTTTCCATAAATTTTATTTTTTTAAAATATTCATAGTTAATAAAGTATTTCTATTAATATCAATTCTTGATTTCATATTAATAATTTTATCTATCTTAGAATATAAAATACCTTTTTGGTTAGATCTATAAAACATTAAATCTTTTAAATTTATTTTAGAGTTTTTCTTAATATTATTTTTAGTAAAAACTTTTAGACTTACACCATCTCTATAATTATGAACTTCCTTGCTTAATAAAGGATCTTGGCAGTTTTTTGTTGCTTTTTCAATATCCCGTATTTTAGTAACCATTTTTTTAAATTCTTTAAAACTCATTGCAAAATGGTGGTCCGGTCCTTTAGATTTTTTATTTAAGGTTACATGTTTTTCTATGACGCAAGCACCGAGCATAACAGCAGCTAAAGCAAGATGTGATCCAGAAGAATGATCGGAAAAACCAACAGGTTGGCCACTGATAGATGCTAGTTTATTAATAAATTTTAAATTTGCATCTTCTGGAACTGATGGATAATGAGAAATACAATGTAAAGGTATAAATTTTTTATGTCTAAGATTTTTAAATAAATTTATAATATTCTTTATTTCTTTGATATTACAATATCCCATTGATAAAAATACTGGCTTATTAAGTTTAGCAACTTTATTGACTATTCTATGATCAGACTGAACTTGAGGTGAAGCAAGTTTGTATGAGGTCACTTTAAGATTTTCTAAAAGATCAATTGATTTTAAATAAGTGGGAGCTGAAATAAAATCCAATCCATATTTCTTACTTTGCTTATGTAATATCTTATACCATCTTTCGTTAAGTTCGATTTTTTTAAACCAATTTTCAAACTTTTTTGTTTCGTATTCCTTAAGGTAGAGCTCATCAAATTTAATACTTTGAAACTTTACAGCATCACATCCTGTTTCAGCAGCTTTTTGTATCATTAGCAATGCTGTGTCTAAATCTTGATTATGATTTGAACCTATTTCTGCAATAATATAAGTAGGACTTCCCTCTCCTATAAATCGTTTTCCTAATTTAATTTTTCTATTTTTTTTCATTTCTTAAATTAATTAATGAAATTGTTAAAAATAATTTTTTAAATAAGGTTTTTAATAAGTACATAATCTATAATTTCAAATATCTAATATTATGGTATGGCTTGTTATTGATTTTTTTGATAAGTTTTCTCTAATATACTTAATGATCTCCCTTGAGTGTCTTTTTGTCATTATAATAATTAATTTAAAAGTATTAAATTGTTCCTTTATATCCAATGGCTTTAAGACCTTAATTTTAGCTATATCATACAAATAATTTTCTTTCCTATGATCAGAATCTATAACTACAATTTTATTTTTCACCCTATATTTTGAAATTAAAATAGATGTATTAATATTTGCACCCCAAATTAAAACTTGTTTCGATTTGTATAATTTTAATATTTGAGCAATTTTATCAATCTTTTTATAAAAAATTTTAATTTTTTTTACTCCTTTTGTGAACATTTTAATATCACTCTTAACTATTTGCTTTAATAAATTTTTTGATCTTAAAATATTTTTATTTTCTTTCTCAAATATAGCTACGAAGCCGTAATTGCGACTACAGTCTCGTATGCCAACAAAGACTTTCCTTAAACCAGCTTGAATTGCTAATAATTCTAAAGATTCTGGAGAAAAATGACTTAGATGCTCAAACATTAACCCATCACTTTTTTTGCAATAAACATTTAAATTTGGAACTTCAATTATTAATTTTCCATTTGTTTCAAGTTTATTTGCGCATTGGATAATAAATTCCAAGGGGTTTCTTAAGTGTTCCAAAACAAAGTAGGCAGTAATTACACTGAAATTTATTTTTTTAATGTCTGAAATTGACCGATAAGGACCATTATGATCTTCATTAACTTCAACTAAATATGTTTTTTTAAAAATTTTTTTTATCTGATCATGAAATTTATCAGTTTTATTTCCTCCAATTTCTAAATAAAAATTTTTCTTTTTAACAAATCTTTTGATTATCTTTATTCTTTTTTGAATAGAATAATCTATTTCTTGATGAGAAAATATACTATGTAAACTCCTGTAATATTTTTTTAAACTTGTTGATGATGGTGCTGGGGAAACAAAAATAAATCCACATTTAATGCATCTAACATTATTAATTTTCCAATGATAAGTACCATCAGCTGTTGGACTATTGTGTGAATAATGCCATATTGATTTAAAGAAATTTGATCCACAACAATCACACGATCTTTTTTCGTAGACTAACTTTTTAATCGACACTATAAATTAAAACTATTTATTTCTCTTTTTTTTCTTTAGAGCTATCATAGCTCTTGCGGTATATAAATCCTTCATTTCATCAAGATTACAAACTCGATCATCAGGTAGAATATAAGGTATACTAATTTTTCCACGTCTATTAACTTCATCAATAAGAACATGTCTTTTCATCGCATACACTGACCCACTCCTAATGTAAGCAGGCGGTTTTAGATCTTGTCGCATAGACTCAAGTTTTTCTTTAGTTCCAGGCCAATCCTGCAGCTGTCCACGAACTATTCTCTTAATTCTATCTGGGTGTCCATCCCAAACTCTATTAACAGCAACTACCGTATCTGCATTTTTTTTCTTATGTAATATCTCAATACAATTATCTAAATCTTCAGCTATTTTAAATGGATTTGAATTCATAAAATCTACGATATAGTCGTATTTAACCCCAGAAAATTGCTCATATTTTAGTGTAGTCCATCTAGATGCAGCTGCGGCAGTGGCCTTTTTATGAGAATGTTTAGCAGGTCTTAAAAAAGGAACTTTTACTCCAGATTTTTCTGCAATCTTAGCATACTTCCTTGAGTCCGTTGAAACACATACAGCATCAGCATATTTACTTTTAAGCGCCTCACTTACTGAATACCATAATACAGGTTTACCACCTAAGTCAGCAATATTCTTATGTTTTATGCTTGTTGAACCAGAACGTGCCAATATGTTTACTAAAATTTTCTTTTTATCAATCATACTTAAACTACTTACTTATATTTATTAAAAAAATCATACCCATTTTTATACATTATATTCTCAATTTCATTTTTTTTAAAACCATGTCTATCTAAAAATTTCATAGTATTTTTTATTGATAAATTCATATCAACATATGGATGGTCTGAACCATAAAGCCATCTTTTGGAACCCATTTTATTTATGGAAAAGGCTATATCGTTTTCTATTGAACTTCCAATATAATAAGAAAGAGAAAAAGAAAGGTCTATGTATACATTGCTTGATTGTTCAGCAATTAACATCAGATCTAATACCCTCTTACCTCCTGCATGTAACGCAAGTATTGGAGTATCAATAACATTTAAAATTTCAGAAATAATTCTAATACCATTGAACTTATAAAGATCTTTTGTGCCATAACTGCAACAAATAGTTATTAACATACCTAAACTACTGGCAAACTTACAAATTTTCATAATCTTCTTATCAAGATTGTTGTCAATTCTTTGAATATATGCATGAAATTTTATTCCAATGAAGCCAAATTCTTTTGCTAAAATTATATTTTTTTTCCAACTTTGGTCACGAGGATCAATCATAATAACTGCTTTAAAACCTAGCTTATTAAGTGAAGGTATAAGAGATTTATCTTTTCTTTGTATAAAATTGGTGTCCAGAACACTAACACAACCTCCCTTGATATTATTTTTTCTTAATAATAAATTTAAACCCTTAATAGAATCCGATAGATCAAAAGTTGTAAAATCAAGTTCATTTATATCGCTAGGCTGTTTTGGCAAATGAATATTAGCATCGATAATTTTCATAATAATTTTTTAGAAAATTTATTAATTATATACTATCAAGGAAACATCCAATATTCAACATAGTCCAACTTATTCTTGGAGTTAAGCACTTTTTATCAATTAGAGATATTTTGAAATTATCTCGAATGTAATCGATGGCATTTTCAACCCATCTCTTACCTTCATAATGTTGAATGATTTTCAGATAGTTCTTATCATAAGGAACTATAAATCCTAGCTTTTTTCTCTCATATGATAATTCAGGGTAAAGTTTGTAAACTGCTTTTCTCAGGTAATTTTTCTTTTCTGATAAAAGTTTATCTTGGTCCATATTATAGATAAACTTAAAAATATTATGATCTAAAAATGGGCACCTTATTTCTACTGAGTGAGCCATTCCCATTCGATCATTTCTTTTTAATAATGAAATTAAATGTGTTTTAATTTCTAAATCACGAGAATTATATTCTGATTTATTTGCTTTTTTTCCTAATTCTAAAATACTATCTTTTCTAATCTCATCAAATGCATTCTTTATGCTTCTTGTTTTATGTGTAAACGACTTTTCCTCCAAAGGTGTAAGATACTCTCTAAACGCAAAAGAATTATCATTAAAATTATTGTATTGATTGTATCCGAAAAATAATTCGTCTGCGCCTTCACCAGTTAAAAGAACTTTACCTGACTTTTTAACTTCTTTACACATTTCTAAAACTGCTAAGCTATGAGGATGTGAGAGCGGGCCATTGAAGTTTTTTACAGCAAATTTCATCATCTCGATAAAATTACTAATTTCAAAATTAATTTTGGTAAAATTTAAGTTTAATGATCTTGAAGTTTTTTTTGCTTCATGGGATTCGTCGATCCCATCTAAAAAAGATACATTAATAGCTTTATTGATATTATCTGAAAAATTTGATTTGGCCGCAAGAATTGCAACTAAAGTGGAGTCTATGCCTCCTGATAACCCAATCTGCACTGGAACATCACATGAGAGCCTTCGATCAATTGCCTCTTCTAAGTTTTTCTCTAAACTAAAATTAATATCCTCTTTATCGAAATAACTAGTTGGAAAAATATTGGAAAAGTTCTCACTAAAATCACGTTTATAGTAGTTTTCCCAGCTATCAGAAAATTTTATACTCCAACTTTTTTTATCAAATAAAAAATTTGAGCCTGGAGGAATCTCTTGTATACCATTAAAAAAAGATTTGCCATTAAAAGTGTCTTTATATAAAAAATACTCTTTCAAAGAGTCCTTATTTATTTTCTTTTCTCCAACAAAAGGAAATATACCTCTTTCCTCAGAGGAAAAAATAGCTACGTCATCATCAATAAAGTAAAAGAGAGGTTTTTTACCAAATATATCTCGCGATCCGAATACTGTTTTTTTTTCTTTTGAAATTAATAGAAATGAAAAAAAACCTGGGGAAGAATAAAGTTGATTCATGCCTTTTGTTGAATCTACGAGTGATCTTACTGCTAAAGTATCACTATTGATATCTATGCCAGATTGCTTAATAATTTTCTTATAATCGTATACTTCTCCATTATATACAAATATATACTTTTCATCGACTATCGGCTGATTTGAAGATTCTGTTAAATCTACAATTGATAAGCGCCAGTGTCTTATATTAATATTTTCATATTGAACTTCTGATGTAAAGTCTGGACCTCTATGGCTTAGTAAATCATTTGGTATTTGATCAAGATTTGAAGTTTTAATATCTTTATTTTTTCGAACAATACATACGAATCCACACATTAATCTACCTTAAGGTTAATCTCATTTTTATAAAACCATTGTTTAAATCTTTTTCAATAAAAAATTTTTTTTCATGTTGAGCTTAATATTATTAGTATTTGTTTTTTTTGTTACTGCAACTAAATCATGTAATGGAAAATATTTTTTAATAAATTCAATAAAACTTGAAGTTGCTGCAGATGCAACTCCTTTATTTAAATAATTTATGTTCCCAATATATTTACCCATCTCCAGTTCACCATCATGAACAATAACATAGAGAGCTCCAACAATTTCATCGGACATAGATGGAGAAATTACAAAATCAAGTCTCGCAAGGTTATTATAGTCTTCAATAAAAGCTTTATGAATTTTTCTATTTATTCTTACATTTTCTGGAAACTCATTTAAAACATGTTTTTCATTTCTGCCTTTTAATATTTCATCAGATTTATGATCAGTAATCCATCTATATTGAAAAATTGTTCCCTTATAAATTTTAAAATCATTAGGTACAATATTTTGTTCCATTAATGATTTTTTTGTTGACATAAAATCTTCTTTATAAACTCGAGATACTTGATTTAGTTTTTTTTGAAAAGTAATAATATTTCTATTTGTGTTAGATAATTGGAAATGTAATTTTTTAAATACATTGTAAGATGACACGTTATTTTTTTTTACTTGCCCAATAACTAAATTTTTTTGATCCTGTTGAGAGAGTTTCTTTATTGCTAAGTAAAGCATATTTGTGCCATATCCTTGATCTCTAAAATTAGGATCAATTGAAAAATCAATATGCCAATAGTTTTCAATTAAATCAAATCTGACTTGTCCAATTGGATTGTTGCTATATTTAATAAAAGCAATATACAATTTATGATTTTTTTGATCATTTAATCTACTATCAAACCATTTTTTATGGATTCTTTTTTCAATTGGCTCCGACATAAATGCATTTGCTCTCACAAATGGTTCGTTAGCCCATTTAAGTAAAAGTTCGTCATCATCATGTCTTGCTGATCTTAATTTTATCTTATATTTAATATTAAGCTGAAATCTATTTTTAATTTCCGTCGCAACTCTCATTGATCCATTTCCATCCACTATCTTTTGTAGATTTAATAAATCTTTTTTAGAATACTTCTTCAGAAAATATTTTCTTAAGTCATTTTTTAGTTTTATTTTTTTAATTTTTTCTGCATATCCTAAAAGATAAATAAATCTTTTATCTTTTAACAATTTTGCAAATATTTCCTGGTCTTTTCCCGTTGAGATAACAAGTGACGGAACACCTACACACATTCTTTCCCATGTGTTTATCCCTAAAGCGCCAATGGCTAAATCTGAGCTATAGAGCAAACTTGCAAGATCAGTTAGTCTTTCATAAAATTTTATATTTTTATTATTCTTATATTTATTTTTAATTATTAAACCTCTGTTGTTATTCATTCCAGTAACAACATTAATTTTTATTTTTTGAAAAAATTTATCGGATAAATTTTCTAATATTAATTCAGTTAAAAAATTAGGATCTCCACCTCCAAAAAAAATTAAAATTTTTTTAATTTTAGAACTAAACACTTTCTTTTTATATTTTGCATATACTGGGTTAATTAAAGAATATTTAGGTCCTAGAAATAATTTGCAAGTAGGATTTAAATTATTTTGATATAATGCTTGATAAGATTTTCTATAATTTTGATCTATAATCATATTACAATTGTGCTTTCTATTGTTTAAGTCATCTATTGCAACAATGTAATTAATATTGGTACGAATTTTATTTTCCCATTTCCAATCTAATGAGTAATGGTCAACAATTAATATTTCAACAGAATATTCTTTTAAAATAAGCAGTGTTTCAGTAGCATCTTTTTGCCATGCGTGACCTAACCAAGACTTAAAGTTTTTTACGCTATTATTTTTATATTTTTTTTCTTCTCTGATATCTAAATCTTTAAATTGATGATTATTTGATTTTATAAGATTGTGTATTTTTTTTTCATTATTGTTAATTATAAATAAAGATTTAAAGCCTTGCTTTGATAAAGCATTTGCTAAATTAATACACCTAGAAAGGTGTCCTGTTCCTATTTTAACTGAGCTGTCGACTCTAAATGCTACTAACATTATTAATTTAATCTTTGAAAAGTACTTAAAGCTACTTCTCCATTAAGAATACTGGAGACATCCCTGCCTTCCTCACATTCTTTAATAATCTTAAAAACTGGCTCAAGATTATGAAAATATTCTTCTATTATTTCATTGTCATGATATGTGCAGGAAAATACACTAGTTAAAGCTAGAAAGCCTTTTTTTAACATTTCTTGTGTAATAAACGTTTTATAGATTTGGGCATTTTTGCTATCAAAAGAAAATCCTGCCAGTGCCGGTATGCCAAAATGATTTATTTTTAAATCATGTTTATTGGCAAGCTTGCTCCATTTACTTCTAATAATTTTACCTTTTTCTGTAATAACCTTCCATGACTTAGCTTTCTCCATAACTTCAAGGGTTTTTAATGCAGCAGTAGGACCAATTCGTTCAGTCCAAAAAGTACTGCTAATAAAACTTGATAGGGCTCCTTTCATAATTGTATCGCGACCTATAACAGCTGTAATCGCATATCCATTTCCTAGAGCTTTACCAAATATAGCCATATCTGGATTTACTTTATATTTTTTATGAAGTCCTCCAAAAGTTTCTCGAAAACCAGAAGTACACTCATCAAAAATTAATATTATATTTTTTTCATTTGCAATTTTTCTAACTTTTTGAAGAAAATTATCTTTAGGTTCTTCATTGCGAGAAACTTCCATTTTAATAATACCAACATTATGATCTCTAATTATTTTTCTTAATTGATTTATATTATTATATTGAAACGGAAAAACAGTTCCCTTTAAATTTTTTGGGACTCCAGCAGTATATAATCCCGAAAGTAAATGATCATTTAAATTTTTTTTATTCTGCAAATTTGCACTCAAATACCAGTCATGCCAACCGTGATATCCACATATTGCAATCTTTTCATTTTTTGCTGAAGCTCTTGCAATACGTATAGCAATTGCATTAGCCTCCCCACCTGTTCGAGCAAATTTTGCCATATCGGCCCAAGGATGAAGTTCAATTAATTTTTCTGCAAGCAGCACTTCCTCCGTGCAGTTTAATGTTGATAAATTGCTTTTTGCTATTGCTTTTTTTACTGATTGATCAACTTCTTTATTTGCATAACCAAGTATGTTTGTACCAACCCCCATCACAGACATATCGACATACTTCTTTCCATCAATTCCCCATATAAAACATCCATCGGCTTTATCAAAGTAAGTAGGCCACTTTCCTGGCAAAAATAATTTTGGATTTTTTGAAAGAAGCATATTACCACCAGGTATAATATTATTTGCTTTTTCCCACAATTTTTGTTCCTTAGTTTTTTTTAATCCTCCATCCCTAGTAAATTTTTTATTCATAGCAAATAAATTTGGCTTTTGAATTTTTAATTTCATTATCTCTGAAAAGGAAAAATTAATCTTTGGATAAAAATGGTTATATATTTTTTTAATAACTTGAAAATCTTCTTTTTCATCTACCGTCAATCTTATCGATGAAAGGTCTTGATGGTTACTAAGATTAAATTTATTAAAGCAATGATTATTCCTTATAAAGGAAGTAACATGTTCTTTATCAAAAACACTTTTTGCTTCCTTAAATGACTTCTCTAATGCATCAAAAGTAAAAATTTCGACATCAAACCCATCTGGAAAACTTGGTGGCATAGTGTTTGAAAGATAGTCAACATTTAAAGAATGAAATTTTTTTATCAACTTGTCTATTAGCTTAGGATCAGACAGAGGGCAATCAGCTGTTATCCTTATTATATTGCTTATATTATATTTTTTTGCACAATGATAATATCTTGCTAAAACATTTTTTTCACTACCTAGGAATGTTTTAAAACCTAGAGAATTGACATGGTTAACCAGTTTCAAATTATCTTTGTTTTTTGGAATTGCTACTATTATGTCCTTAGCAGACTTCACAAAAGATAGTCTTCTTAACAGAAGTTCGATGATAGTATTATTCTTAATTTTCTTCATTACCTTTTTTGGTAATCTTGAAGAGCCCATTCTGGCTTGTATTATTATTGCATTATTCATATATCATTCCATTTTGAAGGATCAATTAAATTAATATCATGAACATCAAAGTCCGGAAATGATGAAATATTAAGAGAAAGATTCGTATAAATCTCTTTTAATTGTTCTAAATTCTCTATCCCAATTACAATTTTATTAAATCTGGTGTTTTTAAAAGCAAAAGCAAAAGCTGCCTGGGTTGCTGTTAAATTGTTGTTTTTTAGCCACCCATCCCATTTAGACCAAGTGTCTGACCATGGAGAAAATTTTTTAGGTCTATCTTTTATATCCATTAAAAGCAAACCTTGAAGAAAAATTGATCTAGCTTGAACTTCAATGTTGATATTCTGTAATTTCTTTAACCAGCCTGACTCTTCTATTCTTCTATCTAAAATATTATAGGGTACTTGAATTATATCGGGTTTATATAAATTTAAAAGCTTATCTAATTCTTTAGGTGAGTAGATAGAAAATCCAATTCTATTAACTTTTTTTTTCTCTTTTAATATCTGTATTGAATTCCACATAAGACTGCCATCTTTTTCTAAAAGTTGCATTGGGTCGTGAAAAAATAGAGACGAAATGCTCTTTACTCCTAAGCGATTCATTGATTTATCTATTTGATTCTCTATCCAAGCATTAACATCTTTTAAATTGTCTGGCATTCTTTGTATTTTTGTAGATACATGCCAATAATCAGATATAAAGTTTGAAAGTTCTTCTTCACTTGAGCCGTAAGATGTAGCTGTATCTAATGTGTCGATCCCTAGACTTACAGCATAATCTAATATTTTCTTAATTTCTGCTGAGTCTACTTTTCCTTTAGTATTAGAAATTCCATAATTACTTCCAAATTGAGCCGTTCCTATTACTATTCGATTTAACATTAAATTAATTAATAAAATGTACCCTTTACTCTAAACAGTTTTCAATTTCTTTTATAACTTCTTGTTGCTGATCAAGATTTAAATTTGGGAAGATAGGTATACTGATTGCAGAATTATAATATTTTTCTGCATTAGGCAGTTCATAGTCTTTAAATCCTAATTTTTGATAAAATGGATGCTTGTATATAGGAATATAATGCAAGTTTACACCTATATTCTTACTTCTAAGATATTGAAAAGTTTCGAGATGACTCTTTTTAGAGTCTTCTTCTAAAATTCGAATTATGTACAAATGATAAGATGTAAAACAATCCTGAGAACAGAAAGGGGTCTTTAAAGGTAGATTACTTAAACTATTGTCGTATCTATTAGCAATTTCATGACGTAGTTTTATATTCTTATCTAATCTTTTTACTTGGCTACATCCTAATGCTGCTTGAATATCATTTAATCTATAATTAAACCCCTTGTCTTGTTGTTCATAATACCAAGGTCCATGAGAAGGGTGTGTAAAAAAAACTTCCTCCTTCGTAATTCCATTAGTTCTCATTAATTTAATATTGTGAGCTAGATCTTTATCTTTGGTTAAAACCATTCCTCCTTCACCAGTAGTAATAATTTTTACTGGATGAAAACTAAATATGGTAATGTCACTGTATAAACAGCTTCCTATATTAGAATTTTTATATTTTGAACCTAAAGCATGGGAAGCATCTTCAATTATTTTGAATCCATATTTGATACTAAGCTGATAAATTCTTTCCATATCACATGGCTGACCAGCTAGGTGAACAGGTATTACAATTTTAGGAATCTTATTATTTTTTTTTGCTTCAATAAGTTTTTCTTCTAAAGCATTAGTTGAAAGATTATAGGTTAAAGGATCAATATCAACAAAATCAACTGTTGCTCCACAATTAATTGCACAATTTGCAGATGCAACAAAAGAAATTGGAGAGGTCCATACAATATCTCCAGTAGTAAGATTAAGAGCGAGGCATGCTAAGTGTAAAGCACTTGAAGCTGAATTTGTGGAAAAAGAAAATTTTGCTTTGCATTTTTCTTTTATTAAATTCTCAAATTCAATATTTTTTGGACCCTGAGTTAAAAGATCAGAATTGAGTGTTTTTATTATTTCTTCTATATCTTCTTTAGTAATATCTTGCGTACTATAGGGTATCATAAACTATATGATGCCAATAAATTTACTATTTTTTTTCAACCATGTTCTAAAACTTGGGATAGACATCCTTTGAGGATTACTTTCGGAATCATATATAAAATCTTTATTAACTTTCTTACCATTTTTTATTTTAAATTTACTCTTAGTCCATGGATGAACTGAAGGAATTATTTTATAATAATCTTTGTATTCATATGTGTAGGGAGCATCTTCTATTCCTATCATTTGTTCATGTATCTTTTCACCAGGTCTAATACCAATTATTCGATGCTTAGCTCTTGGAGCAATTGCTTTGGCAATATCAGTAACCTTCATTGAAGGTATCTTTTTTACATATATTTCCCCTCCAGCCATATCAGTAAAACTGTGCCAAACTAAATCTACGGCTTGCTCTAAAGAAATCATAAATCGAGTCATTGAAGTGTCAGTAATAGGCAATAATCCAGTTTCTTTTAAAGACATGAAGTATGGAATTATTGATCCACGAGATCCCATTACATTGCCATACCTTACGACTGAAAACCTAGTCTTTTTTGATCCAGCATAAGAATTACTTGAAATAAAAAGTTTGTCAGAAACCAGCTTTGATGTTCCATAAAAATTAATTGGGTTACTTGCCTTGTCAGTAGACAAAGAAACAACTTTTTTTACTCCTGCATTTATACACTCTTCTATTAAATTAACTGAACCATTCACATTAGTTTTAATACTTTCAAAAGGATTATATTCAATAGTAGGTACAATTTTTAATGCTGCGGCATGCACAACATAGTCAATTCCATCTAAAGCTCGTGATAGTCTTGACTGATCCCTTATATCACCTAAAAAAAACCTTACTCTTTCGTCATTCTCATACTTTTTTGACATTTCCCATTGCTTCATTTCATCTCTAGAAAAAATAACTATCTTTTTGGGCTTATATTTTTTTAAAGTTAATGGAACAAAAGAACTTCCAAAAGAACCTGTGCCGCCCGTTATTAATATATTTGAATTCTTTAACATAAATTATTATTTTCTATCTTGTAGGTTTATAGTCTTTTAAATGCTTATTTAATAGACTTTTAATTATATTTTCATCCTGCACACTAATTGCTTTTTCAATATTAATTATCACTTCTTCCAAAGGAAAATCAATATCTCTAGTTTCATCAAGAACCATGACTTTTACATGATTAGTGGGTTTAATTTTTCCATCAATTAGCAATTCTTCTTTTATCTTTTCTCCTTGCTTTTTGTTGATTAATTTAATTTCAATACCTTCATCTTCATCTTCTCTTGTTTTCAATTTATTTCCTGATAAGTAAATCATATTTTTGGCAAGATCCAATATTTTTATAGGATCGCCCATATCTAATAAATAAATTTCTCCATCATTTCCGAAACTTCCTGCCGTTAAAATAAGCTTCGCGGCTTCAGGTATAGCCATGAAATATCTAGTCATTTCTGGATCAGTAACGGTTACTGGCCCACCTGAATTTATTTGCCTCATAAATAATGGAATTACAGAACCAGAAGAGCCGATGACATTTCCAAATCTGACAATTGACAAATTAATTTTACTTTCCTCGCGTGATACGCACTGAATTATAATTTCAGCCATTCGTTTAGTCGCTCCCATGATATTTGTTGGCCTGACTGCTTTATCACTTGAAACTAGAACAAATCGATCAACTTTATATTCTAGTGCACATTTAATTAAATTATATGTTCCAATAACATTATTCTTAAAACCTTCAATAATATTTGATTCAACTAGATGAACATGTTTGTATGCTGCTGCATGAAGAATGATATTAATATCATATTTATTTAAAATGTCATTTATTCTAATCTTATCATTAATTGATCCAAGACAACAAATTACCTTAACTGAATTTAAATCTTTTAAAGTTTCTATTTTTTTCTCAATATTATAAAGAGCAAGTTCGTTTAATTCAAAAAGAACTATTAGTTTTGGCTTAGACTTAAACAATTGTAAACACAACTCTGAGCCAATTGATCCACCCGCTCCAGTAACTAAAATATTTTTATCTTTGTATGAATCTAAATAAATGTTTTCTTCTATCTCAACTGTCTCCCTTCCTAAAAAATTACTTATACTTGCATGGGAAAGTCGGTTTTTAAAATTAGAATTAAAACGTAAATTATTAATTTCGGGTAAGCTTAAAATTTTTCTGGAAAATTTTGATAAATATTTAATTATTTCCTTTAGCTGTTCTTCTGATAAAGTAGGAATCGCAACCCATATTTCATCAGATTTATTTTGTAACGAAAAATTTTCAAAATCTTTTCTGGAATAAACTCTTATTCCAGATATAACCGTGTTTCTTAAATTAGGATTATCATCAACAAAACATAAAAAAGAAACAGAGAGGTCCTTGTCAAAACTCCGCATGAGTTGGATGCCAGCATTACCAGCTCCAAATATTGTTATTTGTCTTTGATTCTTTTTTTTCTCAGAACTGATAATTGATACCAAATTAATCAAAAAAATCCTTAAGAAAAGGGTAAAAATAAAAAAAATTATAACAAAAATTAGTATAGCTGATGATAAACCTAATTTTATTGATATCTCCAAAGCATCAAGAAAAACATCTGCCTGAAAAGAATAGGTAATTAGTAAAAAGGAAAAAACATAAATAAAAAAAGAAGAAATTAGTGAATAAAAGAATAGTGATGATATTTGGCTCAAACTAAAGCCTCTTATAACTATTTTGTCTATACTGAGTAATTTTGCTGACAGAGATACAGATAATACGGAAGCAATTCCTAAAGAAAAAAATCGAGAAATATCCAAAATATTAATAAATTTATCTTGAATTATGATTGCAGCAATTAACGAAATAAATCCTAAAATTACATCGGCTATTATGATAATGATAGATTTTTTAAATCGTGAAAGATCATTAATTATATTTTTCATCTAAGTTAATTATAATTTTCTAAATTTTTTTACTGCATGCATAAAAGCCTTAGTTTGACCTTGAATCGTCATTCCTCCTATATGTGGGGTAATAACTATTGGAAGTTTTTTAACATACTTGATTAACTTACTTTTCTTTATATTGTCAAATTCATTAGTTAATACATCAGTTCCATAACCACCTAAATGTTTTAATTTAAGATATTTAAGTATTGCATTTTCATCTACTAGCTCACCCCTAGAAGTGTTTATAATTATAGAACCTTTTTTCATTGACTTAATAATTTCTTCATTAATAAATCCTTTAGTTTCAGATTTAACATGCAGATGCAAAACTAAAACATCAACTTTTTTTGCAAGCTTCCTTAATTCTAGATTCTTGTAAGGAGTATTTTTAACATAAGGATCACATATAGTTATGTTGGCATTAAATCCCTCAAGCTGTTTGCAAAATATTTTTCCTAATCTACCATAACCTACTACTCCTATTTTCAAATTTTCTATTTGATTTCCGATATATGGTAGATAATCCCACTTATAATTGCTTACTGAATTATGAGCAAAAATAATTTTTCTTAGAAGTAATATCATCAAACCAAATGCTAATTCTGATGTAGAAGGGAGCTTTTTTATCAATTGATAGTCATTAGTCAGAGACCATATTTTTATCTTATTATTATTACAAAATTCTAAGTCGATATGGTTAGTACCAGTGGAACAAGTATTTATAACTTCCAAGTTAGTATTCATTAAAATTTTTTTGCCAATTTTAAAACCTTGTTTGTTTGGGTTCACAAAAATTGCATTAAAATTTTTCTCTTTTAAAATTTGTCTAAGACCTGTGCTTTTAATATTTGGCATGTAAGTAATATTTCCATACTTTTTTAGTTCCTCAAAGACACCTGGGAGATGTGTAATAGGAGTTATACACAAAATATTTTTTTTCATTTATTGAATTAATGATTGCTGTTTTTATAATGAGTTTTAATGTATACAGTGCTTTTTTGCAATAACATTGCAAATTATATAATTAAAAAACAGATTTTATTTAACTTTATTGAAATTAAAGTTTATTTATAATAATAATCAAATCATAAACCAATCACAAAACTTAATTATCAAAAATGTCAAATTCTAAATTTAGCGTAATTATCAGATCTAGAAATGAAGAAAATTGGATTGGACACTCTATTCAGTCTGTATTAGATAAAATTTTTAAACCTGAAATAATAGTAGTTGATAATAATTCAACAGATAGAACTCTAGAAATTGTAAAACTTTTTAGTCAAGACCCAAATTTATATGATAAAAA
>MDTG01314513.1_pt1 | contig 20065 bp, 23 predicted proteins | sample 811421 | NCBI WGS metagenome assembly MDTG01 (sample SAMN05326645, study PRJNA326480) | marine metagenome | isolation source: seawater | place: Pacific Ocean: South East | collected 2011
TATTTTCATACAAACTTCCGGACCCAACCCCAACCGCTCAGTTACTCCAGGCCTGAAACCTTCTATCAGGGCGTCGGCTTGTTCAACTAACTTCAAAACAGTTTGTACACCTCGCTCGTCTTTGAGGTTTACTGCCACAGAGCGCCTTCCTCGATCTAAAACCCGAAATTTTGCCTCGGTGTTAATGCCCAGTCCCGCATCAACAGTTCGATCTATCCGGACAATTTCTGCTCCCATATCGGCTAGCATCATCGCACACATCGGATTCGGACCAATTCCTGCCAATTCGACTATCTTATAACCCATTAACGGTCCACTTGCTGACATGTATCTTTCCTCCCTTTAAATTTAATCATTATCTGTCGAACATCAGTCTTCTTGGAAAGACTTACACCCTATCTTAAAATCTTGTTAGATTATAAGATAACAGATTAGCAGAATGATCAATCAAAGAGGAACCTATGACGTCTAAGAACTTACGGATTTTCTCCTATCTTCCAAATCCACGTCTATTTAAATCTACGATAGTAGGGAGAATTTGCGGAGTGGAAATTGAAATTCGAGGAGCAAAGCCCAATGAACTGAGCGAATGGCTTTGGGATTTTGACGCAAGGCCTCTCTCGAAGAAGGACAAGGAAAGAAAAAATTCAACGGTTCTAGCATCCAAAGGCTTCGACAATGAACTTTTTAAAACATCTGAATTTTTAGCAGCTCATCCATTCGGAAACGTACCCGCTGCGTTTAGTCCTGATGGGAAAACGGGAGTATTCGAATCAAATAGCATAATGCGAAGCGTTGCTCGGATCGGGAAAAATACAAAGAAAGTATATGGATTTGATGCCTTCTCATCCTCCCGAATCGATAGTTTCCTAGATAGCTCTCTTGTTTTTGCTTGTGACTCGCAGGCTTATCTCCTCTCTCTGATGAAAGATACCTTGACTGTTGATATATATAATTCTGTTGCCTCTGCTTTCACGGATTGGCTAAATGGAGTCGAAAGAGCTCTGTCTAATCACAAGTACCTATCATCCGATTACCTTACCTTAGCCGACGTATGCTTTGCATGCGAAATAGCTCTTCTCTACAACGAAAAATATTACAAGGATAAATTAGACAATTTCGATTTGGATTTATTGATAAACCCAAAGATCCAGGAGCATTTTCCTAGGTCTTGGCATCACTTTGAAACACTTGTAGAACACCCTGACTTTCAACCAGATTTGGAACCCTACCTCTATAAATTAAAAAATCTCGGAAAATAACTACAAATCGAAATAGATTCCATGGCTCGTCATATTTCACACATATTCATCTTACACCTATTCCTATTCCATTGTGCTGTAGCTTGGGGAGATGACACCCAGCTCGTCGCATTAGGAAAAGATCTTTTCTCCAACACTAATCTTTCTAAAAATCGTAACGTAGCCTGCGCCACTTGCCATAACCCTGAAAACGCTTTTATTGACCCAAGACAGGATGCAGCCGAAGGTGCCATATCTTCTGGTACTATAAAAAATAGTTTTGGAAGGAGAAACACTCCTACCCTAGCATACGCGTTACTAACTCCCCCACTAGTATCCGATAGCACTGACCTCGTCGGCGGGCTTTTTTTCGATGGAAGAGCAAACAACTTTGAAGATCAGATACTACACCCTCTTTTCGATGAGAATGAAATGGGGCTATCAAATGAATTAATGCTGTTCAACCGATTAAAAGCGGATAGTAAGGTGAAAGAAAGGATCATTCAGATATTTGGTCAAAAAGCCTTAGAAAATCCTGATGAACTGCTCAATGCTGTGCAAACCTCTATCGCAGCATTTGAGAGATCAAAAGAGTTTTCTGCCTTTGACTCCAAATATGACAGATTTTTAGCCGGTTCCTATACCATGTCAAAACAAGAAGAGAGCGGATTTAATATTTTCTTCTCTGATGTCTCTAATTGCATGAATTGTCATCTATTAAATAAAGGAACTTTAAGCAAAAAAGAACCCTTCACAGACCTTCGATATCACAATATTGGAGTGCCTCGGAATCAAGTGCTCGCAAGAGAGGAATTTCGAGGCCCATCCTACAACGATAAAGGTTTAGAAGAGAATCCTAATTTCTCCGATTCCGAGAACCGCGGTAAATTTAAAACACCTACACTCAGAAACGTAGCTGTCACCTCTCCGTATATGCATAATGGTATCTTTCAAGAACTAAGAACTACACTGCTATTCTATAATTTCCATTTGATAAAGAACGAGTCTGCGTTAACCAACCCCGAAACCCAGGAGTACTGGGGCAATCCTGAAAATTCCGATAATATAAATGATGCCCTTTTAACTTTAGGACAGCCTTTAGACACGGCAAAAGTCGATTCCCTAATAGCCTTTTTGAAACTTCTAACTGACAAAAGATACGAACACCTCCTAGAACCGAAATAATATAACAATAAATGGAACCCTAAATGGCCAAAAGCGAATCCTTTACTCGAAGATATGTGCTGGGAGTATTAGTTCTCGTCTATACCTTTAATTTTATAGACCGACAGATCTTGTCAATACTCCTTGAGGCAATAAAAGCGGATCTCCTATTATCCGATCAAGCACTTGGCTTTCTATCAGGCTTTGCCTTCGCCGCATTTTACTCAACAATGGGAATACCAATTGCGATATGGTCTGACCGGGGCAACAGAAGAAACCTCATCGCGATTGCTCTCTCAGTTTGGAGCATAATGACAGCGTTGTCAGGCCTCGCTCAAAATTTCTGGCACTTAGCATTGGCCAGAGTCGGCGTGGCAATTGGCGAAGCGGGCGGCAGTCCACCTTCTCACTCACTAATTTCTGATTACTATCCACCTAGAAAACGTGCGACAGCTCTCGGTATTTACGCTCTGGGCATCCCTTTCGGCATAATGTTCGGACTATTTTTGGGCGGTTGGATCAACGAAGCGTTCGGATGGCGCAAGGCTTTCTTTATCGTAGGGCTACCTGGAATCATTCTAGCTCTAGTGGTCAGATTCACTATTACTGAACCTGAAAGAGGAATTTCGGAAAACAAACAAGATCAAAAAGATAATAAGCCGAGTGTAAAAGAGACATTCCGTTATCTACTTTCTAAGCCAGCCTTCGTTCAGATTTCGATTGCTAATTCCCTGGCAGCCTTCGTTGGTTACGGAGTCATTACCTGGTATCCAGCCTTTCTCATTAGGACTCATGAACTGGGCACAGCTGAGATCGGACTCTGGCTCGGACTAATAATGGGATTAGCCGGTGGAGCCGGTATGTACTTGGGAGGATTCTTATCTGATAAATTCGGTAGCCGGGACACTAGATGGTATCTTTGGACTCCTGGAGTAATTTTGGTCGCTACTGTTCCTTTCGGAATCGCCGGTTACATCGCTGAGAACTTAGTTCTAGTACTGATGTGGTTTGCGCCTACGATTTTAGCCGGCAACTTTTGGCAAGCGACAAGCTTTGCGCAGGTGCAAACCATGGCGCAACTTAGGATGCGGAGCATGGCATCAGCCATCCTTCTTTTTTTAATCAACATAATTGGTCTAGGGTTTGGACCGTGGGCAGTGGGCATTCTAAGCGACGTTCTGCAACCAATCTATGGAAAAGACTCATTACGTTGGAGTCTGTGTTTTTTTAGCTTACTAAACATTTGGGCAGGATATCATTTCTATCGTGCTGGACTCAGGTTAGCTGAGGATAAGACACTTTTTGAAACTATTCAGGACGAAAAGTTGGGATAACAGAGTGGGCAATTCTCTCCAAATTTTCAGCGATGTACTCGTCAGGACAAGCGGAGGAGACAAAAATGAAACTAGCCCCAGCATCAATATACTCTTTAAGTCGTTGAATACATCGGTCAGGATCTCCCGCTAACGCGTATTTATGCACTATTTTACTAAAATCTTGGTTATATTGAACCGAAAGGCGATCGGAAGCCAGCTTTATCGCCGTATCGTTATCATCGTGAACCGCCGTAAAAATGTATAGTCCATACCGAAAGCCGCTCATATCTTTACCCAATTCTTCGCCAAATGCTTTTATCTTTTCTACACTCTGAGCCATCTGTTCTGGGGTATACATATAAGGTAGCCAACCATCGGCAAACTTTGCAGCTCTTTTCATCGCAACATCTTTTCTACCAGAAACCCAAATGGGGGGACGTGGTTTTTGAATTGGCATAGGTTTCATACTTATATCTTTGAGATCAGCGTACTTTCCTTTATATGTCACATTTTTAGAGCTCCAAAGTCTCTGAACGATTTCCAAAGCTTCATCAGTTCTTGAGCCGCGTTCTTTTACCGGCACTCCGCAGGCTTCAAATTCAGGCGGATACTCGCCGCCCACGCCCACGCCACAAATAAACCTTCCTCCAGACGCTACATCAAGTGCCGCTCCCATTTTGGCTAGTAGAGCAGCAGGATACAATGGCACTAAGCTTATAGTACTCATCAGTTTAATTTTTGAGGTCACTCCCGCAGCCACCGATAGTGAGATGAATGCGTTTGCGGTATCCCCGTGAAAACTCACATGCTCACCACAACCTAAAATATCAAAGCCTAGTTTTTCTATATATCTTGCAGAATCGGCGACCTCAAACGGGGAGCGGAAAGCAGTTCCAAATTCAATAGGATTTTTCATACCTCTAAAACCCTCCTTAAACTAAGAATATAAAAATTTCAAAGTTACTAATATTAATATATTAATTACTATTATAGTCTCAATAACTAACGGGCGCACCTAACCAAATTGTGGCTAAAATTACAGCAATCCAATATAGAATAGGCGCAAAAGAATTATTTGGAGCGATTATGAAAGGAGTATTAGTAGAAAAGTGGACAACCTTTGATCAACTTAAAATAAAGGAGCTAGAAGAACCCAGCCTATCTGAGAATCAAGTAAAAATAAAAGTGAAGGCTACTGGTATCAGCTTTGCTATGAATCTATTCGTACAAGGGAAGTATCAAGTTCGCCCATCATTGCCCTTCATCCCTGGCACCGAGATTGCAGGTGAAATTATTGAGCTTGGTTCTGCTACCACTAGATTTAAAAAAGGGGATAGAATATGCGCGGTGATTGATTATGGTGGACTAGCTGAAATAGCAGTCGCACAGGAGGTAAATGTCTATGAAATACCGGATGATTTAAGTTATGAGAGGGCAATTTCTTTCACGAACTCTTATGCAACCTCATTTGCGGCCTTGACCTGGCCAAACCTACTTAATCTTAAACAGTCTGAATGGATTTTAGTACACGGTGCTTCCGGTGGTGTTGGTTTAGCCGCTATCGAAATTGCGAGGATATTAGGAGGGCAAGTCATCGCGAGTGCAGGCTCATCCAAGAAACTTGAGATTGCTCGATCCCGAGGAGCGGATCACCTAATAAACAATAGAGATAATCGATTTCGAGACAAAATAATGCAAATAACGTCGGGCAAAGGGGTAAACGCAGTGTACGATCCTATTGGGGGAGAGGTATTTAGTGAGTCTCTGCGCTGCCTAGCCCCCGAAGGTCGCATTATGCCAGTAGGTTTTGCGTCTGGTGCCATACCCCAAATAGCCGCCAACTTACTTCTAGTTAAAAATTTAACGGTATGCGGATTAAACATGGGATTATATTTTGGTTGGGGACCGAGAGACATGAGACATCACTATGAGGGAAAGATGCGAAAACATATGGAAACACTGTTTAATTGGTTTCAAAAAGGTCTAATTAATCCGACGATTTCCAATTGCTACTCTCTAACAAATTTCCAAAGAGCTATGGAAGAGGTACTGAGTAGACGATCATTTGGTAGAATCGCTGTGGTAATGGATTAATAGAAATTATCGTGAGGAAACCCTTATGAATTGGTATCGCAAACGCACCTTAGGGGATGTTTTACAAGAAGCCACAGATAAGTTTGGAGACCGAAATGCCCTAATATTTAACGACACACGTTGGACCTACGAAGAATTTAACAGAGAAACAGATAGGGTAGCTAAAAGTCTAATGGCAACTGGGGTTGCAAACGGAGAGCATGTTGCCGTTTGGATGACAAACAGACCCGAGTGGCTTTTTCTGATGTTTGCTATTGCACGTGTTGGGGGATGTATAGTTCCGCTTAATACACGCTACCGGACCGATGATCTGGCTTACACCCTTACTCAGTCTGAAAGTGCCTCCTTGATCGCACTCGCAGAATCTGGACCAATCAACTACCAAGAAATGCTCGCAAGCACAATCGACGATATTTCTTTAACCTCTAAAAAAGAACTGTCCATAGCAAACTACCCAAAACTGAAAAGAATTATTATTCACGGAGAGGTTACCATCAGTGGAGCTCTAAGTTGGGAAGGCTTTCTAAATAAAGGTCGAGCTGTTAGCGATGCAGATTTGAAAAGTAGAGTAAAAGAAGTTGATCCCGACGGCCGAATGATGATCGCTTACACATCAGGGACTACCGGCACCCCTAAAGGAGTGGTTCACTCCCATATCCCTATAAGAAATACTATGGAGAGAGCTCAAGCGCTTGGGCTCACTTGCCATGATATTCATATGAACTATCTACCACTCTTTCATATTTACGCTTACAGCGAAATAAGCATGATGTGTGTCCTAACGGGAGCCGCCCAGGTCCTGACTGAGACCTTTGATCCAGAATTGATTTTAGACATCGCCGAAAAAGAGAAGGCAACTATTCTCCATGGTTTTGAAGCTCACTGGCTAGATCTTCTCTCCGCGCATGAAAAAAATCAAAGAGAATTAAATATACGATTGGGCACCCTTCCCTCTGGTGTGGAGAGCACAATTCCTATAGCGGAGCAAGTTCAGGACGTTTTTTGCCCAACTGTTTCCGGTTTTGGCATGAGCGAAACGTGGGCCTTCGTTTCGATTTCAAATCTTTCCCACAGCCGGGAACAGCGCGTGCACTCTTCAGGTTATCCCATGAACGACTACGAATTTAAAGTGGTAGATTTCGAAACGAAAGAAGAAATGCCCAAAGGAGAGGCGGGGGAATTATGGATCAGAGGTTACGCCACAATGAGCGCCTACTGGAACAAGCCTGAGGCTTCTTCGGAGACGAAGGATAAAGAAGGATGGATACGTAGTGGCGACATGGCAAAAATCAGAGATGACAACATGGTGGTATTTTTGGGGCGCTACAAAGACATGCTAAAAGTGGGTGGTGAAAATGTATCTCCGGCCGAAGTTGAGGCTTATCTACGTAATATGGATGAAATTCTGGATGCAGCAGTAGTCTCTTATCCCGACCAACGCCTAGCTGAAGTACCGGTAGCGTTTATCATACTAAAAGAGGGTCGCGTGGTTTCAGAAGCTGAATTAAAAACTAGAATGAAGGGCAAAATCGCTAGCTTTAAGATTCCCCTACACTTTTTATTTGTTGACGCTTTTCCCATGACCCCGAGTGGAAAAATCCGAAAAGTGGAACTCAGAGAGAAGGCTTTAGGAAAATTAGGAACCCCTTAATATGAATTTAGATTTAGATAAAAAAACCGCTATCGTCACCGGCGGAGCATCCAACATAGGAAGGGCTATTTCTATTAGCCTGGCAAAAGAAGGGGCAAATGTAATCGTGGCAGATCTCGATACGGAGCAAGGCCAAATAACATCCGACTTTGCAGACGAACAATATTCCGGAGAAGTCATCTTCCATCAATGCGATGTTACCGATACAAAGAGTGTTAAATCCCTTTTCGAAATGACTGTAGGAAAATATGGCACGGTAGATGTTCTAGTCAATGCAGTCGGCTGGGATGAGCTACAGTATTTCACTGCTACCGAGCCCAGTTTTTGGAATAAAATCATAGAAATAAACTTCAAAGGTATTTTGAATTGCACTTTTGAAGCACTCAAGATCATGAATGCGAAAGGGTCCGGTTCGATCGTGTCAATAAGCTCCGATGCCAGCAAACAAGGTGAACCTAGAGAAGCAGTTTACGGAGCAATGAAGGCAGGGGTAAACAGCCTCATGAAAACAGTAGCAAAAGAGAATGGACGTTACGGCGTACGTTGCAATACCGTGTGCCCTGGAGTAACTATTCCGCAAGACGACACGGAGGTTGGCGATAATAGCATGTGGAAAAACATTGATTCTATGTTTACCCAAGAACAACTTGCTAAAATAGCAAAAACCTTACCTTTAAAGAAAATTGGCCGGCCACAAGATGTTGCCAATGCCGTATTGTTTCTCGCTTCGAACAAAGTGGCCGGGCATATAACAGGTCAAGTAATTAGTGTAAGCGGCGGATACAGCATGGTTTAGACAATCAAACTACATCCGCCGTTACTCCTTATCTTGGCGCCATTCTTATTGCACCGTCTAAGCGAACGCTTTCACCATTAAAGTAGCCATTTTCTATCATAGCCAAACTCAAGTGGGCATACTCCGAGGGAACTCCCAATCGCTTCGGAAAAGGTACTGAAGCAGCCAAGGATTGTTTAACCTTATCAGGCGCTCCTTGCAACAAAGGAGTATCGAATATACCTGGTAGGATAGTGTTGACTCTGATCCCCTCGCTCATAAGATCTCTTGCGATAGGAAGTGTCATGCCTACTACCCCGGCTTTAGATGCAGAGTAAGAGGCTTGTCCCATTTGACCATCCTCTGCCGCAACACTAGCCGTGTTAATTACTACACCTCGCTCTCCAAATTCATCCAAAGCATCTAAGCCCATCATACCAGCGGAAGAAATCGCAATGCATCGAAAGGTCCCTATTAAATTAATTTGAATAATCTGCTCAAATTTATCCATTGGAAAGGTCTGAATCTCCCCGGTTTTTTTATCTCTTCCCGCCGTTTTAAAGGCATTACCCGTACCCGCACAATTCACTAGAATTCGCTCCTGTCCTATCTCAGAACGAGCAGCATCAAACCCTTTCTCGCAATCAGCTTGAGATGTTACATCCACTTTGCAGAACACCCCTCCTAACTCGGAAGCCAATTTTTCACCTGCCTCCTGATTAAGATCGAATAAAGCTGTCTTAACGCCCTTTTCTGCTAACAATCTAGCAGTAGCAGCACCGAGACCTGAAGACCCACCAGTGATAACCGCGGATACCGAGGAATCCAATTTCATAGATATCTCCTTACTTAATTTACTGATTCAATAAACTTATCGCGGTCGAACATTGGCCAACTTTAAGATTTTTACTCCAAAGCCGGAAATCGCCGCGAGTGCTCCACATAATATAGCCAAACGAAAGGCTAAAGAGTAGTCTCCATTTAAATCGAATAGCTCACCGGCAATCCAAGGCCCAAGAGCTGCGCCGATGGCACTTCCAAACAAACCTACCCCCAAAATAGAACCAAAGTATCTACCACTGAAGTGATCACTCATCATAGCCGGAGCAATAGCAGCATTGGCGGAATAACCCACTCCTAGAAGCACCGCAAATAAATACGCTGCAAGAACCGATCCTGTGTCCCCAGAGAGAAACAAGATAAAAACGCTGCAGATCATAATAAGATTACCAGCTACGAAGACTTTCTCACGCTCAATCAGGTCCGACAACCAACCTCCCCCAGTTTTTCCCAATATACTTGCAATGCCAATGACACTAACTACCGTAGCACCCACCATAATCGGAATTCCGTGTTCTACTAAGAAGACCACTTGATGAACGTGTAGAATTTGAGAGCCCATGCTTCCAAAAAAGAAAGCCCCCACAATCAGCCAAAATTTAACATCTTTCATGGCATCTAGTAGGGACGGAGAAGCTCGAACTTCTTCTCCCTGCTCCTGCTTCACTTGAAGGAACGATAGACCAGAGGGCAAACTAATTAAGAAAATACCGATGGGCACTATTACACAGACAGAAATAAGTGCAAATATTTGATAAGCGATTCGCCACCCGTAGTTTTGAATTAGAACTTGTACTAAGGGAACGATTACCAACATTCCAACCCCGATACCAGAACTTATAAAACCAATGGCGAACCCTAAACGGGCTTTATGGTTTCTCTGGACTTGAACCAAGGAAGGAGCCCAGCCACACAAAGCAACTGATATAGCTGTTAGTACTCCAAAGCCAAAAAACAATTGCGCAGGAGTCTCAATAGAACTTACGTATAGTAAACTTGAGGATACCCCAACACCTCCGCAAACGACTAGATAAGCTGGATTAATTTTATCACAAAGCCGCCCTACTATTGGATTAGACAGTCCATGGACGACTGCAAAAACAGAGAAACCTAAAGCTAAAGTAGAACGAGACCAACCGAATTCTTCGAAAAGAGCAACCAGAAAGACGCTGTAGGAGTACCACACACCATAACTGAACGCCAGAACAATGGCGATACACACAAGGCGAATTGCTCTCGCATTATTAAAGTATTTAGGGTTCACAGATGAATTTTTACAGTTCGCAATTCAGGCTTTAGCCAGAACGCCTTTAGGTAACTTCCCTTCTCCTCGAAAAGAAATTCGACTCTAAATTCTAATGAATCGATTTTTCCATAAAAACTTCTCACCAGTCTCCCCAATTATCCCAGAAGGCAACCTCGTCCAGAGATAACCGCTTAGCTTTATGCAATTTATTTCCTTTGAGCCATGCCACAGGTAGTAGGGCCGCTTGAGTATAGTTTTCAGGTATAGATAGTATTTCAGCAATCTCTTTTTCAAACACTAAATGAATAGTGGTCCACGCAGAGGCGATTTGTCGTGCTCGCAATGCAAGCATCAAAGACCAGGTGGACGGCAAAATCGACCCCCACATAGAGGCCTGGGTAAAAACATCTTCATTATCAAACCGAGATTCGATGCAAGGTATAATAAAAAGCGGAACCTCCGCCAAATGCTCCATCAGATAAACACTGGAATCTAACACAGACCCTTTTTGGGAATGCCGCAAATCAGTCGCTTCGAATTCCTTATTAATCGTCACCCCGGTTCTGCTTAGTCCAGTCTCACCGTCCACGTACAACTGGACCCCTCTCTGATAAAAACCGGCGATTTTTTCTCTCTTCTCTCGATCCTCCACTACCAGGAAACGCCAGGTTTGAGTATTTGCACCAGTCGGTGCCTGTAGTGCTATTTCGAGAGCTTCCTCTACTAGTTTTCTTGGCACTGGCTTTGACAGATCGAGCCGTTTTCGAACACTCCTAGTAGTATTCAAAACATGGTCTACGCTTGCCAAATCAAATTCATGTTTCAAAGCTAGTGAACCTCCTGAAATATTATGTAACCGGTACTTTCGACATAAACATTCAGAGATTCAAATCGAAAAAATCTAAGGTTCGTTTTTTTGCTTCGCTAGCACTCTTTTGATCATAGCTGCTCCTATGGTCACAATTGAAACCGTGATCAGCATCATAAACATAGACTTTAACATCGGATAGCGTTGAGGTTATCTCTTCCACCTCGTTCATAGGTATATGTTCATCCTTCTCCCCAAAATGCATAATAACCGGGCAATTGGCATTTTCTGACACATGATTAACAATACCCCCTCCATAATAGGCGGAACAGCCCGAAATACCCGACAAGCGGCAAGCCGAAAGCCAGGTTAGGAGACCACCAAAGCAGTATCCGACCACTCCAACTTTGCCATGGCTCCCAAGTGCTTTGACACAAGCCTGCACATCAGACAAAGCATCATCAATCTGTAGCTTCTGAAAGGCGATTTCCAATCCTTTGTTAAATTCAGCCTCATTCGCATACCCTAATTCTACGCCGGTTTCCACGCGATCAAAAAGTGCGGGTGCGATTGCTGCGTAGCCATCTTTCGCATAACCATCCACCACCTCACGAATATGTTGATTCACTCCGAAAATCTCTTGGATTATCACCACACCCCCCTTGATATCCCCAGTAGGTATTGCCTCGTAGGCCTCAAAACTATGGCCATCAGCTGCAGTTAATTGACGTTTAGGCATTTTTTGATCCTTATTTAGTTAAAAACAGTTATAGTATTCCAGTATAACGGGCAATAAATAAATTTGTAATGATTTTTGCTCACACACAATTGAATATTTGGCGCGTATGGGAGCCCAATTAGAACGGCTTTTTTGTCGCGATAGGAGATTAGACCTATGAGTAATAATAAGCTTTTACAGGCAATAGGGCTTTGTTTTTTTCTCAATTTTAGCAATTCCATAGCAGATATAGCTCCTGAGACTATCAGCATAGAGAAGTTGGAACCCGCTCATCCTCATCGAATTTACTTAACCGATTTAGCTTTGGAGCACGTCATTGATGGCAGGATTCATATTCTGAACGGAGACAATTTCAGATATCTTGGCCTAATAGGAACTGGGTTATTTGGTCTCACCGCGCTTTCAAGTGACAGTAGCGAAATGCTAAATGCAACCGCGTATTATTCCAAGGGAACTCGAGGAGAAAAGACCGAATTTCTTGAAGCCTATAGCACAGAGGACTTAACCCTCAAGGCTGAAATACCCATTCCACCCCGACACGCGCAGGCACTTCCTTATGTAGGCACCATCATGCCCTCAGCAGACGATCATTTTGTCTATATCCAAAATGCGACACCGGCTAGCTCCATATCAATTGTAGACCGAAAGAATGAACGATTCGCATCAGAAGTGAATACTCCAGGATGCTGGATTATCTTACCGTCCGCTTCTAATATGGCGCGTTTTTCAACTATGTGCGGTGACGGCACTTTTTTAACGATCACCCACGACCAGAAAGGGGAAGTAGTCAAACAAAGTCGAAGTGAAAAATTATTCAACGCCGACAAGGATCCTTTGTTTGTGCAAGCCGCGAGAATAGGAGATCTTTTCTACTTCGTCTCTTATCTAGGGATTATTCATGAGATCAACGTAGGAGGAGAAACCTCTGTCCTAAAGAAAAGCTGGCCATTAGGTTCCGTTAAAGACCTGGAGGGTGGATGGAGACCTGGGGGTTATCAGTTAATCGCAGTAGACAAAACCTCCCGAAGATTATACGTAGCTATGCATAGTGGTGGAAAGGAAGGTTCCCACAAATACCCTGGAGAGGAAATTTGGGCTGTAGATCTAAAAACCCAGAAAGTCATTCAACGAATTGCGGGCGCTAATTCTGTAGCCATGACCCTAACTAAAGAGCGAAAACCTTATTTATATTTGTATGATGGGGTCGGGGCAAAAATACATAAATACGAAACCATCCCCCAGATGAAGGCCGTTTCAGTAAGTGAACCGGTAGGAGAATTCGCTGGCTTGATTCAAACCCATTAGGACACGACATGGATTTCCTATTTGCAAAAATAATAACTACAGCGGTAGCTATAATTTTCATTGTCGGGTTTTGGCAGAAAATTAAGGAGATTGAGACATTCCAAATCTCCTTAGAAGCTTACGAGCTCATTCCGACACCCGGTTTGAAATATTCAGCTTATGCGATTGTTTTGACCGAAGGTTTAGCGGCGACTTTGCTACTGATGGAAAGGACTTTATTACTCGGAGCGATACTTGGATCAATACTCCTATCAATAGTCACTCTAGCGGTGGGCATCAATCTTTTGAGGGGAAATACTGATATAGGTTGCGGTTGCGGGGGAATTGAAGATGAACAACCAATTTCGTGGGCCCTTGTAGCAAGAAACTTAATCTTGATCACAAGCTTAATTTCTGTTTTCTTTGCAGGATCATCGAGAATCTTGGTTCCTCTCGATTTTTTCACATTAGCAGTTGGTAGCATGACTTTATACGGCCTCTATGTATTGAGCAGTCAGTTGATCACCAATCTTCCTCGTTTGAGAGCAATAAAATGACAACAAACCCACTCGTTCTCAGTCTGATAATCTTGTGGCTAGTGGTTGCCTGCATGGTTTTCGCGCTGTTTGCTCTAGCTAGACAAATCGGTATTTTGTACGAGCGAATCGCTCCCATGGGCGCACTAATGATGGATGATGGTCCGTCTGTGGGAGAACAATCACCACACTTCAATTTAGAGACGCTCGATAATAGGCGAATAGACATAGGTAAGCCCTCAGAAAAAGGAGAACTCCTATTTTTCCTCTCCCCAAACTGCCCAGTCTGTAAGAAGCTCATTCCTGTTTTGCGTTCAATTCAAAAAGCGGAAGGACACTGGCTCAAGGTCATCCTAGCCAGTGATGGAGACTTCAAAAAGCAACGAACTTTTTATGAAAAGGCAAAATTGAAGGACTTTCCCTACGTCCTGTCCAACGATTTAGGCATGGCTTTTAAAGTGGGGAAACTACCCTATGCTTTACTTCTCGACAAAAACGGGGTAATTAAGTCTAAAGGGCTTGTCAACAGTAGAGAGCAACTAGAAAGCTTGTTTACTGCGCGGGAATTGGAAGTAGAATCGATCCAAGATTATTTGGAAAAATCGTCATAGACGCTAAGGAGAAATTTAAAATGGAGTGGCTAGATAATTTTTTTGAGAAAAAAACACGTTCTATAGCACAAAACAGCTCAAGGCGAGGTGCTCTAGCTCGCATCGCAAAATACTTTGTAGGGACTGCTTTCGTACTTCCTGTGCTTCCCTTCGACCGGTCCTCCGCAAATGCTGCCACCAATACGAAGGACTTTGACCCGCTGGACGATCAGCGTTGCGAATACTGGCGTTACTGCGCTCTCGATGGTCATCTTTGCACGTGTTGCGGCGGATCTATAACGACCTGCCCTCCAGGATCGAGCGCCTCCACAGTAAGCTGGATCGGTACTTGTGAAAATCCCGAAGACGGCAAGCATTATATCGTCAGTTATTATGATTGCTGCGGAGTATCATCTTGCGGGCGCTGTTACTGCAATGAAAATATCGGCGAAAAACCAGCCTACAGAATGGGCCTTCACAATGATATTAATTGGTGTATGGGTAACGAATCTGAAGTATATCATTGCACAGTTTCCATAGTCCTAGGTACGGCCTCTGAGAAGGCGTAACGATTAAAATTTAGAAAGTGTATAAATTTATATTAGTTTTCTTTTTATGTAATTTAACTTATTCGATTAGCGAGGCTCGACCACCTGCTGAGAACTATGTAATTCATTGTAGCGGCTGTCACAAACCTAACGGTTCTGGAAGCCCCTCTAACCTGGTTCCAGATATCAGAAATATAATCGGCCACTTCACTAAGGTATCTAAAGGACGAGAATACTTAATTCAAGTCGCCGACATATCTCAAGCTCCGCTGAAGAATGGTGAGGTTGCAGAACTGATGAATTGGGTACTTCGAGAATTCAGCAATCTACAATTATCTAAAGATTTCAAACCTTACACGCAAAAGGAAGTCAAAAAGCTTAGGGAGAATAGGCCAGCAGACCTTCATGCTAACCGGAGAAAGCTCCTGACCTCCCTCGAAGGAGAAGGTATAGTATTGCCAGACTATGTTCGACCCTAGGATTATAAGCTATGTATGTAAACTATATGGAAACTATTAGAGAACGGTATCTCAAATTGGGATACCAGCCCTATCGTTGGTATCATGCCGGAGAGGATCCTGTGCCTTTCACACCTCTATCCAAGAAAATAAAAGATTGCCGAGTAGGACTCCTTTCGACCTCTGGGGCATATTCTCTAGGCCAAAGCGCCTACCATTACAAGGATGACTCCTCTCTGAGGAGTATCGATAAAAACTGTGCGACAGAAGATATTCGATTCTCTCATATCACAGAGAACTACCTTGAGAACCCTAGAAAAGATCCGAATTGCATTTTACCTTTAGGGCAACTTCTTCAAATAGAAAAGGAAGGGAAAATAGGGGAGTTAGCGGATGAGGTTTTTTCCTGTATGGGTGGAATTTACTCTCAAAGAAAGGTTTTAGAGGATATTGCTCCGGATGTCTATTCTCGTTTCCTATCTCAAGAGGTAGATGTTGCACTTTTAGTGCCCATGTGACCAGTCTGCCACCAAACCGGGTGTTTGGTCGCGAGATACCTTGAAAAAAAAGGCATACCTACACTATGTATTGGGTCTGCACACGATATATTCCTTGCTGGCAAAGCGCCGAGATCTGTCTTTTTGGATTACCCACTTGGTCACAGTTGTGGGAAGCCATTTGATGAAGCTAACCAATATGATGTGCTAACGAAAGCTTTAGGAATTTTTGAAGCGGCTGATAAGCCCGGACATATAGAGGCACTAGACCTAGACTGGGGGTCTGAGGACTGGAAAATTCAAGCTAGTTCCACCGTAGCTTCTGACACGCGTCAACCTCGTGATACATCGCCCCAATTTCAACAACCCGAAGATAGAGACGCAGCCATTGAATCAGGGGCTATAAAAAGCTAACACTCCATTTTATATTTTTGACTTAGCGAGATTTCAATCAAGCTCGAGCTATTGAACCGCCGTCAACGTTTAAAATAGTACCCGTGCAGTAAGATGCCTCCTCAGACGCTAAAAATAAGCACGCGAAAGCCACCTCCTCTGTCGTAGCCGGACGCCCCATTGGCGCTATTAGCTTTGGATTCTCTTCAGAAAAAAGCATCGGGATGACACTTTCGACCATTTGCGTCTCCACGAAGCCTGGCGCCACCACATTACATCTAATGTTATCGTCGACGTATGCAACCGACATAGACCGAGTCAGATTAATTATTGCACCCTTGGTCGCTGTATAGGTATGCGCATCAGGCGCTCCTGCCAAGCCAAAAATACTAGCAACGTTAACAATAGAGCCGTATTGTTGAGCTTTCATCTGAGTAACAACTAACCGACTAACATAAAACACGCTATCTAGATTGATCGCCATAACTTCCCGCCATTTATCTATGGGGGTTGTATCAATAGGATCCATAGAGCCAATACTAGTCTCCCGGAGGTTGTAACCAACACCAGCAGCATTAAGCAATATATCGATTCGCCCATACTTCTCAATACAAAACTCCACCGCCCGCTCAGCTTGCACTGGATCAGATAGATCTGCACTAAACACGGCGCCGCTCCCTCCTGCCGATTTGGTTAGTCGAAGCGATTCATCCAAATTTTTTTGTGTTCTCGAAACCCCGACCACGGTCGCACCCTCTTCAGCAAATTTCATCATACAAGCGCGACCGATTCCTGTACCAGCGCCTGTTACCAGTGCAATCTTACCTTTCAAACGATCCATCTCTATTCCTCTCTAGTTCTCCCAAGCAACCGTAACAAATCCTCGTGTAACTCAAACCAAACTGTATGGTAGCTATCCATTTGCGCATCACTCACCCACTCGAGCTCCCCATCTTCTGATTTTTCCAGTGCGTTTATTAACTTTTCACTATAATTAGCAAAGCGACCTACACTCTTGGCCATAATGTCCAATACTGGTTCAAACTTTTCATGAATAATACCCAGCTTGTCTATAATCTTTTCATCATACTCCGAATCACTGTGATCATTAGGGATTATCTGGTCGCCCACTTTGATAGTCTGCCAATCGGTAATCAGCTGTTTTAATTCCTTATTGATTATTTCAAATTTTTCATATGCATCTAGAAATTGGCTTTGAGATCTAATCTCATCACAAAACCGGGAATACTCCGAATCTAGTATCATTCTACCAGCAGGCGATAAAAGAAATGTATCATCTATCTTAACTAACCTTCCTAACGAAACTCCGTCATTGAGGGTTTTTGTTACCGACTTAAGGTCTAGACCAGAAATAGAAGAAATAGAATCGGCCCCTCCGTTACGTTTTATCGCCACAGCGTGCATAACTTGATGTAACAAACTCACCATAATCAAACTCCCTAAATTACGCTACTTTTTACGCAAACCCTCAATCTCATCTCGGGTAAGACTCGCCCCCTTTCCTTTCAAATTTCTAGACAATGCCTGCTCTATCGAAAAAAGTGCATTCGCTTTTGGTGTGTGATGATGGTATTTAATCCAATCAGCACATAGAAATCTAAACTCATCAGAACAGACCTTGGGGGTAAAATTTTTACTTAATTCATTATATTTTTTAAGGGAGAAAATGCCTTCGGAAGTTCGATATAAATCTTCCTTCGCGGGCAAAGACGTGCCCCCCCCTTTAATAGCGCCCACTGTTCTTGTATATGGCTCATCTCTTAGTACCGAATATGGTATATAGCTTAGAGCTCTCGCTGACTGATCGGTATGCTGCATCATTGTATATTCGTGCATTGTTTGACTGGGACATGAAATAAAACCCACAAGCTCACCGAGAAATAAATTCCCATACTCATCATTTAATAACGGTCGAAAACGCTCGGCTCGTTCATCAATCATCATCCAATCTTCCATTTCATAAACGCCAGCGATATGGGCCAGTTCCTTCGCGCAGCCGAAGTAAACCAGTGCACCAGCATCCAACTGCTGGTCTCTCGTCCATCCAGCCATTTCCTTCCACAAATCATTAGTTGCTACTTTTAACTTCTCAGTCAGCTCATTAAACATATTCTCTAACGATTCGCGACTATCCATAGCCACAGGCACTCGCCCCTCAGTCAAATTATCCGAGGTGTACAAACCAACCCCGACAATGTGCTCAGCCCTCATTTCCGGTTCTGATTCAAATGACCCCCAATCATCCAATAAGCTAATATGACAATCTTCCAAAATGAGAGCCACACTCAAATTATTAAAAGGTATCTCTTTACCAACAGTATCAAGCCAAGGAAAATCATATTGCGCTAATTCTCTAAAATCTCTGACAATCATCTCGCGGTTATCAGAGATTTTATAAGGACCATGATTATGAATTGTTAGCCTCGATTCACATGACACTAAAAATCCATACTGAGCCACCGCCGCCATAAAGGCCTGCGCGGCACCATGAAGGCTGTCGCCATTTTTGCACTCAAATGCATCCGCATGCATCACTTGAAGAGTATGTTCAGGCAATATTTGAGCCCTATGATTCGCTTGCTTGTTAGTAATGTTCCCGTTATTTCTATGCCAAGAAAGTTGGAATCGTTTCCAAAAATCCATTACGTAAACAACATCCTCTATCGCATCCGTCGGTTTGATTACACCCCAGTTAATTAAAGTTTCTCTACCTAACAGATAAAAGCATGGGATAGTCCAAGCTACGATTTTCAACCCCTGTATTCGAGCTCTATCACCCACTTCCTCTGCGGGCATAACAGCTTCAATTTTTTTTAGAAGTTCAGGGAATCGGTAGAAACAATTCAAGTAAGAAAACAGAATATACGCTGAGACAGGAAAAATTTTGGATTCTTGCACAGTACGAGTTGCACAAAGCCAATAGGTTTCATCCGCATTTTGTTGAATGAGATTATTCGTCTCTAGAAGTTGAGCATAGTCTATTTTGATATCTTTCATGAATTTAGTCTCAAATTAATTATTACGGCTAACATTAAGTACGAATCAATCCGAATGTAGTCGCCAAACATTTGCCGTGACATCTCTTCCAGCATCGTAGTCTTCAGCAGTCTTAGATTGTGCTGTCACCTCTAACTGCAACTGATCACCATCCTTGATCCCTTTAAGTTTTACATTCATCAGGCAAGGTATATTGTACTCGCGGGTAAGGATAGCTAGATGCGAGCGTGTGGTGCCGCCAGCACAAAGCACCCCAGAAAAATGTTGAAGCACTGGAGCGGTAAGTGTTCCGCCAGAATCATCTACAATTGCTATAGTCCCTTCGGCAACACCTTCCAAACATTCTAGAACCTTATCAATCGTGCGAACGTACAGTGCAGTTCCTTTAAAATTAGAATCATGAGACACCACGTTGTCTCCTACCCCACACAGTTCTAGTCCATTCTTGTCAACTGACGAAGTTGGAGCTTCTTCATGCTCAAAGCTAAAATCTTCATCATAAAGATCTGAAGCTTTGTAGGCATCCGGCCGCTCTCTTGAGGAAGACATAGCAGAAGGCTCAAATTTATATCCGAAATCCAACAAATTTGACTCTATTCCTAGCATGTCTTCTTTCTTAATAAAATCAAACTCGCTTTTAAAGACGAAATCTTCCCATTTCCCTCCAAACTCCCCGTATGATCTCCTTACAAGATCTTTGACCGCACTGTTATAAGCCTCAGATATGGGAAAATCACACTGATATCCATGCTTATCATTGTCGCAATAAAGTTTACTCATCCTTATCCCCTATTATCTAGCCTCGCCATCATAGCAGAAAGTCCTTTTGGCACTAACTTAAAGACATGTCAGTAATTTTTTTATACA
>MDTG01312751.1_pt1 | contig 20064 bp, 8 predicted proteins | sample 811421 | NCBI WGS metagenome assembly MDTG01 (sample SAMN05326645, study PRJNA326480) | marine metagenome | isolation source: seawater | place: Pacific Ocean: South East | collected 2011
TCGTCGTCGTCGGGGTCGCGAGTCAAGTCCGTTATAAAAAAAGCGCGCAGAGAAGAGAGAGGTAAAAAAAAGGATTGGAATGGTGTGGCGTGCCATCCAACGAGGCAACGCCTCGGATGGCCCGCCGAGCTCGGTCACCCAAGCCGACATCGACGCGCCGCACGTGGAAGCGATTACGAGTCAACGGAACGAGAGATGGATAATCGACGATAAACCAAACGACGGGTGGAGCGTAAACACTCCGGCACCGTTGCTGGAGATGCAATCGTTTGAAGAAGATTTAGATGAACTCCAAATGCACGACAACCACCACCAGAACGAGGACGCGTCGTCGAACAATAGTAATGTTCATCACTCCAGAACTGGGTCCATGCTGTCCTCATCCTTAGGAGGAGGAGGAGGAGGAGAAGGAGGAGGAAGAGGAGGAGGAGACTATGCGAGGAGTGATGAAATCTCGAATCTCAGTCGAAGCACTTATATAGAAGAAGAGAACAACGACGGTAGTAATAATAGTATTGACAATCAGCAGCATCAACAAAAAAGAAGAGCACCGGCGTCTGTGGTTGATGGGCTTCCATTCATGACCTTATACGACCCTTTAATACGGGACAAGATACCCATCCCGGGCGCACTCGCCGTCACGGCGGCGCCAAAGACGGCGTTGCCCCGCTCGCCTTTGGAAGCACCACACGTTAGCCAACAACAAAGAACGAGAGAGGTCAACAGCTTAAGGTTTTTATTTCGGTTACAAAGCATCGATTTCGAGGTTGGCAACTACGAGAAAATTGAAGGCATCGCTTTCTTAATTGATTTACATCAGAAGAAGAGGTTGTCAGAGGCGTTTTATTTCAGTTGGTCGCCTGGTGATGAGAGGGACGGGAATCCAGAGAAACCGTCGGCGGTGTTCACGATTCCTCATCACAGGTGCGCGGCTTCGGTGAGGTTGTTCGTGCAAATTGCGCACGTGACGCCAGAATTTGGTGGTTTGGATCCGAAAGTGTACACCATGCGGGACGATAAGAAAGCGAAATCGTACGCGGAAAGAGAGATGTTAAGAGTGAAGCAGTTGATGAAGTATGGAAACGAAGGTGCAGATAATAATAATAAAATAGGAGGAGCATCGGGTGGAGATGACGACGACGACGATGACAACTTAAGAGACGAAGAAGGATCGGTATTCGACGACTCGAACTCGGTTTCGAAAAAGATGCAAAATTTCAGAAACGTCGTTCGCAAGACGGCGAATTCATCAACGACGGCAAGTCAAAACGTTACAGAAATGGGCGGAAGCCGAGAAAACACGAACAACACCAATAGCAACACCAATAACACATTTCCTTCAGCTTTCGACGAGGCTTCGAAACCGCGTTCGTTAATCGGGTGGATCACGATGTCCATTTTTGAAAACGCTACGGATGCAAACGGTCGACCTTCTTTTAGAGTTCGCGATACCGCAGAGTGTTCGCATTTGTTTCGGGTGAAAGAATCATACACAGAAAGTGCCATCATCGATGCTGCGGCTTCAACCGGAGCAAGCCATCCATTAAAGTCGCATAAACCGATTCGGTGTAAGATTTTTGCAGAAGTTTTGCGGTTGCGTTCGATAGCACCACAAATTCAGAAACAGCAGGATAAACAACAACAACAACAACAACAACAAGGTGCAGGATCAGCAACGACGCTTCCTGAGCCTAGATTACCTCCGTATGTCGTTCACATTAAGGACTTGTCGGAAATTAGCTCTCTGAAATCCAATTGGGAAAACGCTTGGGGAAACACGCTCGATTGTGGTTTGCGAAGGGAGGTTTTCATAGATATCCGCAACATTGACTTGTGCAAAAGAAAAGATTTGCGCGTAAAAATCGAGCTGCGCGACGATGATTTGGACATCAAAGCAAAAGGGTTACCGGCGACGTTTCCTTCACCGGATGGGAGGAGCAAAGTGAGCGAATTTTGGACGCCACTTTCAGTCGGAAAAGTGAAAGGTGGTTCATTTTGTTCCGAAGCTCGCGCAACGCTGCCAGCGAGGCTTAAGCCGTCGCACCATTTGATTTTGTCCGTATATGGAACGGATCAAAACGCTAAAAACCTCTTCTTAGGTCCAGTACAACAGAACGAAGAATTGATTGGACACTCAGTGATACCTTTGTGCGTTGCGCCAGAAACTCTTGCGCCGAATATTGCAAGTGCCAATAATCCGGATGGTGTTGAATTAGGTTTAGTCGCGGTAAAGGAGCTTCTGCCAAAGTATATGCAAGTGAACGTAAGGACGCACATGCCGTATTGGAACGAAAGATCGCCTTGTGTGCACGTAAAAATGCGACTTGCGGATACGCTGCATACTGCGGATGGTAGAATAGGTAATTTCTACGCGGCTACTGCGGCATGGGCGGAAGGTGCATCTGGACGAGAAGCTGTCGATAGACTCTTATCAGCCACTAGAAATATACCTTTAGCTGAAGGCGCTGCGTTGTTAGCGCATTTGCCCGCGATATTTAAACTGCTATTGAGGTTAACCAAGCTCGAAGGCGCGCTTGACGACGTTTCCCAAGCTAACAATTCTCAGTATAACCAAGGCATGCTCAATGAAAGTTACGGCGCAAAAAATGACAGCAACTTGAACGGAATGGATGCGTGGAATAATTTAGCCTCTGACGATAAAAAAGTTCCTGAATTCGCACACGTCGTCGGTGAGTCGCGATCGGAACTCTCCGGAAGCGAATTCAGAGATTCCGCATATGGTGCAAACTCGTGGACAACACGCTCAAAATCATACGTGCTAATTGAAGAAGAGGACGATTCAAATAGAGACGTGGGCGATTTAGCATTTAGAGCATTGATTCGTGTCGCCGCCAAAGTGCAAACGATTGAACCCGGAGAAAGTCCCCCTTTAAGTCTCACGCCGCACTCGCCACCTTTGGAAGCTTTCGTCACTTTAGCATTTGGCACAGAAACGTACAAATCTGGGTACATAGACAAGCTCGATCGATCGTTGCCTAGAACGAAAGCAAGTATTACTCCGATGCATACGATTTTAGCGCGAAGATTTTCAGCCGTCTTGACGGACAGAACTGGTGCGAGCCCGTATGAAGATGCGCTTTCGGTCTCTTGGTTTGCATTGGGATTAATTTCGAGAGCTTACGCGTTAGATCGCGCTCAAATCCCGCGGGACGCCGTTTCTGTAGATAAAGATGCCATGCCTTTGAAAGGCGTAGCCGAAGCGCTTTCGTTAGAAGTTTCCGCTCGTGCGAGCCGAGCTAATAAGAACACGAATCCTAGGGAGCTGATGCGTGTTCGAACGCTCAATGCGAACTTGGCGGCACTCCTGAGTGATATTTTAGTTATCCCAGGAATAAAATCATCGAAAAGCAACAAAACCGCTTCATCTGTAACAACCGCAGGCGACAAAAGCGATGACTATGGTGATCACTCTCACCTGAGAAGCGGTGTGGCTGGGCCACTCGGCCCATTGTCGATTGAGCTCGCTGCGGCGCACGCTCAAGCGCTCGCCAACGGGACGGCGGCGCATGCCACATTACTCAAAGAATTTACAGATTTCTTGGCCGCATCCCCAGCTTTATTAGATATTATCACTGCAGATGTAACTCGTGCATGGGACTCATCCATTACAGCGCGCGAAGAGCGGGAAATTCGTTGCGATGGGAATTACGACGACCGACCGCAGGATGATTTTTCGTCTTCAGGAATTCAGCGGAGAACCCATGTTAACGTTAGAGATGATATCGATGATATTGAAGAGGTCAGTTCATTGGATGATATCATTGATAACGTTCGAAAAACTTCTCTGGACAGCGACGTGTCTGCAAACATCGATGGCAAAAACAATGATGGCAAAAACAACGTTTTTTCGTACGACGGCGTTCGAGATGTTACGCTCATTACTCCAGGCGAGGCATTCGTCTTTGCATTAACAGCGAGCACGGCGAGAGGATTGTCGCAATCTAAAACTGATGCCGCTCGCGCTGCATGCGCTACGCGAACTGTTGCGTGCGTCGCTGCAAGACATGGTTGGAATGCTAGTTGGCAAAAACCGGCGGCACGTCGAGCAGTAGCTGCCGCTTACGCGCCAATGTTGCGTTTACTGATTCGTGCGAGAGATGTCATTGCAAATTTGCAGTCTCCATTGGCAAAGAAGGATGCGCTGGCCGTGTTTTTGGCTTTGGCGAGAGATTCAGACCCAGCAAAGCTGTGGGGATGGTTGTCTCAAGATCATGAGCGAGTTCGCTGTTTTATATCGTTGTTGCGCGACGCAGCTGAAGCTTTTGAAGTGAAGCGTGACAATGCATTTGTGGGCGAAGAAAATCCCGCAGTACTTTCTGGTCAAAGTCAGAGCGGTATCTCTTCGTGGCTGCCTCGTGGTCCGAGTGCACCCACAGAAGCGTGGTCAAAAGAAGCAGCTGGGCATCTGTCCACGGCGGCAACAACTTCAATTTTACGTTTGCTCAGAGATGCATGGAAGCGAGTAGACCACGAACCAAAATTCAACAAAAGGAAAGGCACAAAAGATGAAGATATCATCGCCGAGCCGCTATCGATTGCATCCTCTTTGCTAGGCGGGAAAAGTGAGATGGCGCAAATAGATGCGAGATCTGGTGTCGGATCACACGCTAAAAACGAAACTAACGTTCTCGAAGCTATCATGGGTGCCTTAGCTGCTTTGCTTCGCCGTTCGCAATCCGCCACGAGTTGGGTTTTGCAGGCACCACTCCTCAATGCCGTCATAAGGGAACGTAAATACGTGCTCTTCGAGCCTCTGTACCGCGCGCCGTGTGAAGACGTGGATGGCGTTTTCCCTCCTCTCGAGGCTCCGTACCCGGGCACAAAGCCGTTTGCATTTCTTGAATCCGCATGTGTTGCTCTGTTGCGTTGCGCTGCGCGCCCTCAACCGGCGAGATCTCTCGCCGTTGGTGGGCTTCGTGCGCTTCTTGAGTCTGCGCTTGACGTTGGAGGTGGCGTCGAGTGTTTGCGACCAACTTTAACGTACGCTTTATTGCAAGGTTTAAAGCCATTTGGTCACAACGCTCGTGCAGGCGGCGTTTCGAGAGCTCTCAGAGCGCTTTCAGAGCCAGTCTCGTCTACTAATGGCGCTAGCCAATCGCCGGCGAATTGGAAATCTGCAACAAACTCTCTCATTCGTGCGGTAGCTTTTTCAGAAGCCCGCGTCCGAGAGGTGGCTTTGGCGACAACTGGTTCTCGAAAGACATCAGATGTTTGCCGCGCCGTTGAACTCGAAAGTGCTTTGGCATTAGCTTTGGAAGCGTCACCATCTGCTCAGATAAAAGTTCTGTCTTCGTTGTGTAAACGTTTGGAATCGGAGGAACATTGGGTGGAAGCCGGTGAAGCCGCCTGCGCGGCTGCTGTTGTTTGCATGCGAGCTTTGGCATCCGTGGCACCAGAGACCTCTACGTGGACAGCAGAAGATGCCATCCAGTTGCGAGATGCATTTTTTGGACTAGGTCCGCGAGGTGCACCCGAGCCAACCATTGCAGCCTTACGAGTTGGTGCGGAGGAAGTTGGTGAAAAGCGGGTGTTGGAACACCTAGCCGCGGCAGCGAAATGTTTCACCAGAGGTGGTTTCGATGAAGCCGCAATCAGAGTTGTGAAGGCAAGTTTAAAAGCATGGGAGAGGAGAAGAGATTTCAAGGCACTCGCTGCTGCGCATCGCACCTTATCTGATTTGCACTTGCGATGTCCGATGCCTATGTTAGATAACTCAGCGAACTCGCAAACCGATGAATTCTTCGCGGACACGCCGAAACCGCCGAGAGAGCCGGCAACTTACTGGCGAGTACGTGCGCTTGGTGAAGCTTGGGGAACACTCAGTGGAGCACAATGGCTCTATCGAGATGCGCGTGATAGAACCTTAGCAGATATGTCGAACAGAGTTCTTAAGTGGTTGCAATCGTACGTCCCTGCTGGAACGAATGTGAGTCAGTTGCCGACAGCTGGTGATCCAACACCAGGATTTGGCATAGCCGGCATCCAGGTCACGGCCGTATTACCGTTCGATTTTGAATCTGAAGTAAAAAAACCGTCTTCAAGTGATAATCCGGACATCAATGAAGCGTTTAAACGAGCCCTTCAGAAGCTCGACGAGGAGGAATTCGACGAGCTCGATGAAGAGGCTCGGCGCATCAACGGAGGCGCAGTCGGAGGTTCCTGCTTCGAGCGCGCACGAATCTTTGCATTCGATACGCCGTTTATCGTCGAAAGCCATCCACAGCTCACAGACAGCGAAGGAAACAATAACAGTGTGTATAACGATCTGCGATCGAGAGGAAGGCGTCGATTGACTTTGGCCACGAAGAAGGCGTTTCCAAGCTTTTGTCCTCGGTCTGAAATTGCCTTCACTAGAGTTATCGAAATGTCACCGATGACTTCAGCCGCTGAAATGTTGCGTGCGCAAGGACAAGCTTTAATGAAGGCGGCGAGGCAAAGTAATGTAAACCAGGAAATGTTGCAGAGATTGTTGCAAGGATCGCTGGCAGCCGGCGTGAATGGGGGTGTTCCGATGCTAATGCGTGCATTTTTCCCTTTCGCACACGAGGGCGTCAATAACTCTGTACCTCCGCACATGGCAGATGCAAACGCAAGCGTTGTTTCTAATGATGGTTCACCGGTGAATTCCCCGGAAAGTACGATTAAATCCGGTAAGGCAGGTTTTCAGAAAAAGAACTCTTCCGTCCTAGGGGATTTGCTCGGAAGGCATAAGCGAGGTATTTCTATGTCTGACAACTTTGATGGCGTTCCTCTCGAAGTCGCCGATCAAGACATGCACTCAAGAGACCAATCTAGAACAGTTGATGAGTTTGTGAGTCCCAGATATTCATTTTCTGCGGACATTGTACCCAAAGGCGGTGCGGGACCTCTCTTTGGATCGCCTGATCGCTCAAGTGCAAAGCAAAATGCGCTCGATATGAGGGCGCCTCTCGTGGAGCCATTCTCCCCTTCGCTGTTGTCCAGTAACGGTGAGGAACCGAACACAGCACAAAACTACATGAACATGGATCTCGAGGATTCCAAGGACTTGATAAACGCGCTGTGGGAGCTTCGAGACGCGTGCGCCGAAGCGGTGAAAGCCCACGAAAAGTTGGACGTCGTCAATCCGCAGTTGCAAAGCTTGTTTGAAAACTCTTTAAGAACGTTAGGGAAAGACATATCGAGACTTGAGAGTCCAGCAAGCGGCAAGAATGAATAGTACCTTGGTATTAGTAGTAATATTGCTAGCAATGATATTGTTGTTGGTGAGTTAGTAACGACAACAGAAGGAGTAGGAGAGAGTGTGTGTGTAGAAGTAGTTATGTATTTGTACCTAGGTGAATTGCAAAATCCAAAATTTATGTTTATCACACATCGTATCGTATCGTGTCGTCATTGCTCGTTAGTTTCTTCTAAGTAGCGAAGTCCCAGCTGTCTTCGCTCCAATTATGGTCGTCGTCGCAAGAAGCTGGCGCGGCTGTGAGGCTCTTTTTCTTTAACAATTTTTGTTCCTCTCCGCTATCGTCAAAGGGATATTCATCGTCACTATCATCATCGCCAGCCCAGTTGCAGCCCCACAATTCGCGAATAGCATAGGCATCTGTAGTTGCGCCTGTTTTAACAGCAATATTGGCGGTTGGAGGGTTATTCGTTCTCGGAGAAATATTTTCATCCTTTTTCCTTTTCCTCGGCATTGGGAACGATGGAACTAACGTGGTTTGTTTCGTTTTACGCATTTGTGCTAAACCGACGTTGGTTCGATTTTGAGTTACGGTCATTTTACCGTCATCGTTCGTGGTGTTGTCGTCGTTCTTTGTCTCTGTTGTTTTTGCATCGAGCATCGTCGTTTGAGCAACACGCGGTGCGACCGTTTGTAAACGTCTTCCACCGGTGCCGTAGATGTGGATTTTTTCGCGAACGAACTTCTCCGCGGATGGGATAGCAGCAAGAGTATTGTTACTCACAGCCCAACCAAACGCGTCTCTGCCAACGAGGCCGTCAAAAAATACTCGGGCTAGAAATTTCACCGGAACGCTCGGGTAGCCGATAGGGAGAGAGTGAGCGAAACATTTCGATTCTAAAATGAGACAATCCTCTCGACTGTTCAAAACTCGCTCTGTAATCGCCGGAAGCTTCGTGCGAAATATTATGCGGTTGTCGTGTTCACATCCAACAAATAATACGCCGGGGTATTTTTTTGGAAGTCGCACGGCGCGAGGAGACGATTCAGCATCCTCGGCAATATTGCCGCAAAAAAAATTCTTGGACAACCCACCAAAAGGAACACCAGAAGACCGTTTATTCGAAACAAACTCTATGCGAATATTCACCGACGGGAAAGAAATTATTTTTTTCTTCGTTCGTGGCGTTTTTAATGGCGACGGCGTGGACAAGTTATCGTTAGCGGGACCGCCACCATTATTAATTTCCAACGATACGCGCACTTCGGACGGCAACGATTTCAGAGCCTCTTTCAGTTGATTGCCAAATCCCGGATGTTGCCGACTCACAACTGATTCAATCGTTCGAGCGTCAGCGTTTTCGACGTCACTAAAAGTTTGAATGCCGTTATTCATGAGCGCTGCAACTGTTTTTGGCCTGCAACAAGGCAATTGAGAGAGGATTTCTTTGGAATCGTACCATGTTCTCGACTCAATCGATTTCATCAGCTGGTATGCGCAAACTGCGTGGGAAAAATCTTTTCGAGAAATGTAGAGCTCATGGGCCGCTTTGAGCAAGCGAAGTGCGGTGTGCATGAGTGATCCTACTTCGCGTTTCAAACTCGGTACCAAGGCGTTGTTTTCCTTTTCCTTCGCTTCGCTCAACTCGTGTTGCGTAAGAACATACAGTTTTTCCCAACCAAACTTGATCGGCGTATTTTTTGTAATTCGGTTACCCTTTTTATCGCAACGAAACAATGGCACGCGTATGTTGTTATTCAATTCCTTCAACTTCGTCTTCTCTTCTCTTCGAACATTGATTTCGCCAAACTCAATCGCTTTGCACGTCGCGGATAAAACGGAGCGTAAAATTTCTGTTTCGCTCTTACCAAAGCTCGGAGCGAGGCCTTCGTGTTGGAATAGAGAAGATGCAGTACCGGTATCCACCGACGGCGTGGCGAGAACGTCCTTGTACCTGTCTTTTTTTGTCAGCGTCGACGCATCGGCGGTTGCTTCTACAGACGAAGACGAAAGTACGTGTTGAAACTGCTTGAAAGTTTCGAATCGTACGTATCGTGTGGACATGATCCTGCCTTCCTCCTTCACGCTCACAGAATTTGCCCTGGACGCATCCGTAAACTCGTTGAACTCACAAAGATTCGCTGCTTTCAACTCGCGCAATGTTTCTACCGCTAACTCTTTCGCCCAGCGAAAGGCTTCAGCTTCCGGCACCGGAGACGTAAGCTCGCATTTCTTGCGCGTAAACATGAACGTATTCGTAAGCCACTGAACGCAGCTCGGTATGGAATATATCACGCCCGAAACTACTTCGGCGTTAATCGTTTCAGGTAAGCGTTCTTCAAGTTTACTCTTGATCGGCTCAATGTTGTGAAGGAGATTTTCAAACGAAGGTTTCGAGTGTGTATCTGTCATCACGATGACGACACCCCGTTGGTCAAGACCTGGTCTCCCGGCTCGTCCGGCCATTTGGAGAAGCGTGCCTCGCTCAATATCAGTGTACTCGCCACTCCCTTTATACGTTTTTGTTCCGCAAACGACCACGAGTCGCGCTGGTAAGTTGACGCCAAGCGCCAACGTCGATGTCGAGCAAAGCGCTAATATCGCTCTCTCTCGAAAAAGCGTTTCCACGAGATTTCGGTCGGATTCTTCGAGCGTGGCGAAGTGAAAAGCAATACCTCTTGGAAGAAGCTGTTTCAGCGCTTTATTCTTCGCTCTCGTTGCCGCTTGGACGAGCTTCATCTTCGCTTGATCATCCGTAACGAAAGCTTGGCGGATAGCATTACTTCTGTGCATAATATCCTCTTCCAGTTTTTTAGCGGCTTTCAAGGCTGCGTCGCGCGTCATGCAGAAAATCAGAGACGGTCATCGTTCGTAATGATCTAAAACCACATCGAGAAGCTTTGCATTGAGTGTATTTTGAAACAAATAATCGTTATTGCTGTACCCGCAGTCCCGACATACCGTTTCCAAACGCACCGATCTGTACTCTTCGCCAAACTCCCATGTCGTCGTAACGGCGTTACTGCCACCACTCAACCATTCGCCAACCTCTTTCATGTTCGGCGCAGTTGCTGATACAGCTACGAATCGGCACCGATGCAAAGCCGTCTCCTCCCCTAAACTCTGTCCAATTGCTTTCAACCTCGACACAATCGCCTCCAACGTCGCTCCTCTTGATGAATCCCCAAGCACGTGTATCTCATCTACCAAAACCACAGAAATAGATCCGAAAAACCCAAAGAAACCATTTGAGGAATGACGTCTCGACAATGAATCCAAATTTTCCGGCGTTGCCAGTATCACGTCCGCTCGATCCACCTCTCTCCAAAACTCGCTCGATTTCGTCTTCTCCTCGTCCACGTCTCCGGTCAACAAAACGAACCGTAAATTAAATCGTGTCCCGTTTCCGAATCTCCTCTCCCAATCGTTCAGCTTCTCTGCTACTAACGCTCGCAACGGCGCTAAGTAGACGACTTTAGTGCGACCCTCTCGTCGTCTTTCCATCGTCGTCGACGTTGTCGATGCGCCGACGGTGGTAGTAGTAGTAGTAGTAGTAGTAGTTGTTGTTGTCGTAAACAACCCGGCCAGTAGCGCAAGTTCCATCAAAACTGTCTTCCCCGACCCGGTCGGTGCGCTGCACACGAACGACGTTTCCGTTTGCGTCAATATAAACTCCAACATCTCCCTTTGCATCGCGTTGAATGCCCTGTCGTTTCGCGCGGAGCGCGTTTTCAATCCGCGTATTTTTTTATCAGTTTTATCTTCGCCAAAAAAGAAGAGACCGAACAAAAACCACGCGAGAAAAAGAACGCGCGAAAACGAAAAAGGAAAGAAAGGAGAGAAACGCGAAGAAGAAAAAGCGGGTTTCGCTCGGTCGACGTCGCGCACCGAAACTCGAACGCGCTCCGAAACGGTCCTCCGGAGAGGAGGAGCCCCCCCGTCTCTGTGCCTCCTCGCGACATGAGACCCCGCCCAAGACCTCTCTTTTCGTCTCCGTCTTCGTTTTCAAAAGTCGTCGTCGTCGTCTTTTTTGTGAGGAGCAAAAAGAAGACAAAAAATTTTCAAATTTTTTTTTTCCGTTTTTTTTTTCTCAAAGAAAAGAAGAAGAAAGAAAAAAAAAGGAAAAAAACAAAAAATTTGCCCCGTCGAAACCGACTTTGACAAAAAAAAGCGGCGTCGACACCAAAGACTTTCTTTGTTTGAGGACGCCAAAACCAACGGGGGAACCCGTTCGACGAGAATGCCTCCTCGAAGGCGAGAGGAAGAGGCGGCGGAGGAGGACGCGGACGCGGACCTCCTCGACGCGGGGGATTTCGATCGGACGGTCGCTTTAGGTGGGATGCATTTTCGTTCATTCTTTTCCTTTCGCGTAACTGACACTGACTTTTCTTCTTCTTCTTCTTCTTCTATTCAAAAGGATCTTCTGGATGGCTGTTCATATACTACGTGGGCGTGATTAAAGTTTTGCGCAGAGAAGGTTACGCGGAGTGCGTGTTTGGAACCGTCGTCGCGTTCCTCTGGTTTTTATGCGTCTGTCTCGCGTTCGTTCGGTCTTTGTTTTTGCGCGGGGTCCCGGAGATCCGTCCTTTCTACGAGAGAGAAAAACGGTCGCCGGCGCGCTGTATTTTACTCGAGAAGACGTTCGCTCACCCAATTCCCTCTCACTCGTTGCATCTATACACACACTTACACGCGCACACACAGAAACACAAAGGTATTGGGATGTTCAGGCGGCGCTTTGATTGGCTCTTTACTCTTCATGCCACCGGTGGATTTGGACGCATTGGCGGTGTATGCGTACCTGTGCGCGACGCGAGCGAGGAGTTCCATTTTAGGCGCGTTTCAGTTGCGATATTACGTGCAAGGCGCGATTCGAGAGTTTGCACCGGCTAACGCGCACGAATTGTGCACGAATAAGTTGGAGATGAGCATCACGAGGATGACGCTGAGAGGATTGAAAAATTTACGGTTGAAAGTGTTCGAGACGTACGAGTTTTTTGTGAGAGCGTTATTGTGTTCGTCGAACATCGTGCCTTTGAGTGGGTTGCCAATGTGGTTGAAAGGTTATGGATTGTGTTTAGACGGTGCTTTGACGGATATTCAGTACGTCAGTGGGTTCAAACGATCCGGGACGTTTTCAAAGTTGCACTGTCGACGGAAACACGGGAGAAAGTTAATCGTTGTGAGTCCGTTTTATAGCTCGCGAGCGGATATTAAGCCGTCCAAGTTTGTGCCGGTGTGGTGGTGTTTTTTCCCTCCAGAGCAGTACAAGATGAAGATCTTGTTTGAAATGGCGCAAAAAGACGCGAAGAATTGGATCAAGAAACAGAAGAAGAAAGAGGAGGAGAAAGAGTTATCCGCTTTGAAAAAGGCGAAGCACGGGTTGACCGAGGATCAGCCAACAGCGAATAGAGTTGTTTCTTCTCCAGAAAGTAACGGAGGGCCGACGAACACGACGGGAGAAACCTCGGAATCAGACGACGACGGTGAAGAAGAGGAAGTGAAAATGAACGATTCGTTGGAGACGTTACGGGATTCGTCGAGGAATTCGTCGCAAAATTCGCTCCAGGACTGGTACACCGAATGCCAAGAGTGGGCTTCGCAAACGAGCGAATTTGCGGCGAAACGCGCGGCGGCGGCAAAAGCGGCTGCGGAGAAGGCGGCAAAGAAGCACGCAGAAACATGGACGGGGTTTGCCGAGAGAGAAAAACGCATTATGAGATCATTTTGGTTTCGAGCGTCCGCAACGGCGCAAGAGGCAGTTGATCGATTGACGCACATGGGACAATCGAGCTTGACGGGCACCCCGATTAAGAAGAAAAAGAAGAGAAAAACCAGTAATTGTACGGGGGATGATCACGATGAATTTTACGATGCGAACGAACAAAGTGGCCACGAGAGTGAAAGTAGTAGACGGTCGTCTTTTGATGGCTTTTTACGCGACAATGCGCACGAAGCGTTTGTCACTGTGGGCAAAGGCACGATCAAAATTGAAAAGTTGATTTTACAACTTATCGCGTGCATCATCGTGTACGTCGAGTGCGCTTTACAGGCGGCATTTTTCTTCGTCTTGGCTTTCGTTTCTGGCATTTTACGCGTCAAAGGTAACGAGAAGAATTGGGAACGGTTTTATACCTTTGCAACGCCAATGCCAAGATTGTTGATGCACTCGGTGCCGGGAATACCGAATACGAAGAAAGTTGACGAGAAAACGAGTAAAATCCTCGGGAATTCCTGCGCGACGTATCGGGTTTTGTGTTACTTGATTCATGCCTCGACCGAACATTTCGAAACGGCAAAAGCGAGCGGCTACGAAACGAATAATTCATCCATGAGCGAACCAACAAATTAGAAATCATGCGGTTACAATACCCGTCGGATGATTTTATTGAAAAGGGCACTTTCAACATATTTTTTAGCACGTAATTGTAATAGAAACGTAGTAGTAGTAGCAGCAGCAGAAAGAGCAGCAGCATCGATATTATTAATTAATTATTATTACGAGCATTATTATCATCTTTGTTACGATTAGTACGTTATGTGTAATAGTCGTATGAAAATTAAAACCTCTTTTCTTGCAGATGCTTTTCTCCATCAGCCGAGTGCGATGAGATTACCACCAAGCTTTCTCGCCGTCCGTGCCAGCCACGCGAATCCCATCCGACCCAGCCACGATGACTTGGTAACTCATCCCAACGAACAAACCGTGGTCGACAACCCCGACCGTGTTTTTTAAATCGCTCGCGGCTTTGTTCACGTCCTTAATCGGCTCTTTAAAATGCAAATCGACGATGTAGTTCCCGTTGTCCGTAACCGCGATGTTATCGCCGTCCGGCTTGTTCGTAGAGCTCGAACCCATGCGAACGACGGCTTCACAGCCAGCTAAGCTCGGCAACTCCGCGATTGTTCTCGCCGTGTGCTCGTGGCAAAACGGCGTGATTTCCACCGGCAATGGAAACCCTGGACCTAACCCTTTGCACAACTTGCTCTCGTCGACGATGACGACAAATTTCTTCGCCATCACTTCCACCATCTTCTCTCTCAAAAGCGCACCACCGCCGCCTTTCACCAACGCCAAGTCCGGGTCGACTTCATCGGCTCCGTCGATCGCAACGTCTAACTTACTTTTCTCGTTCAACGTGCACAAAGGGATTCCGAGGCTTTCTGCTTGCTCTCGCGTTCTCTCCGACGTCGGGATAGCCACGATATCTTTCAATTCCCCAGACTTCAACTTTTGGCCTAACCGTTCGACGGCGAAATAGGCCGTCGATCCGGTGCCTAAGCCAACAACCATACCAGACTCGACGTGATCGTCCACGGATTTATACCCGACGAGTTTTTTCAGTTCGTCTTGCGACATTTGCGCCGCGACCGTCATTTTTGTCGCCTTTCTGTTAGGCGATGATGATGATGATGATGATGATGATGATGATGATGATGCCAACAAAGATCTTCTCGAAAATGTACTTCGTCTGGACGCGAGAGATATTGATTGGGCAGCAGGCGCGGACGAGAATACGGCGTGCATTTGGTGACGACGACGGCAACAAAGATGATGTCTTCTTCTTTTTTACGCGCGAAGTGGTGGTAATGGGTCACTCGCCGTTCAAAGTAAAAGCAAAAGGGGTTTCGTTCTTTTAATGATGAAAAGTTTTGCTCTTTGCTTATCCACTCTTTTCTATGCCGGTCCTTCTTCGTCGGGAGTCTTCAAAGTGGAGAGGCGTGTGCCACCTCCATAATATTATCGGACAAAAAAAAGAAAAAAAGAAGAAAAAAATTGCGAAAAATTGAGAAAAAAAAGCGAAACTTTCTCAAATCATCATCATCGATATCAGGAAGAATCGACGCGCGCGATGAAACCGTGACGACGGAAGACGACGACGAAACTACGACCTCGCGAACGAACCAAACGTACGAACACCAAAAAAACGCCGCTTTCGTTTGTTTGTTTGTTTTTGTTTCTCCTTCTCGTCGGGCGCAATTTGGAAGAAGAGGAAGAAACGGTTTTGAAGAAGCAAAAAAAAGATGACGACGTTGGACGTCGCGCTGGGTGGTGGTGCCGCGGAAATGACGACGACGGACGTGGAAAAAGCGATGCCGCCGCTGCCGAGACCGATACGAGTTCTGGAAGAGCTGAAAGAGAAAATGGTAGAGAGCGGTGAGAGCAAATACGCGAGCATCGAGTGCGAGTTGAGCACGTGGAGAGAGACGGAAATAATTCAATTCTTAGTGGAGAAGATTCGGAAAAACGCGACGAGGACGAGGACGAGGACGAATGAGGAAAAAGACGCGGTCGTAGACGAAGATCCCGTTCGAGTTGGACGAGTGTTTACGGCAGTGAACGAAGGCGGGTTTGCGGTTTTAATTGGAGAGGAATTGAGAGATAAACGGAGTTTAGGATTGGTCGTGAGAGCGGCGGCAGCGGCGGAAGCTGAGAAGAAGAGAAACGAAGAAGACGCGAGCGCGAAGAAAGAAGAAACGACTGATACTACTACTACTACTAAGAATAAAAAGCTCACGCACGTGCCGAAGATGGCAATCGCGACGTTAGAGTCGCCGGTCAATTTAGGCGCCTCGGACGGGAGAAACGCCAGGGTAGTGTGTTTAGTCTTAGTCCCGATGAGCTCTCAATCGTTGTCTTTACACGGCAACAACAACAACGACGACGACGAAGATAAAAGTGCACTGTTCGGTCTCGACCGTTGGAACAAAATTGCATGCATAAAAGCCGCGTTTAGAAGTTTCGCGAGAGAAACTGATTTTGTCTCGGATGCGAGCGATTTTAAAAGACTCCACTCGCAAGCGAAGAAACATTCCAGATTGCCGCACGCTTTCGACATTCTCTCTGCGGTCATGCACGGGGACAGCACGGATGATAAAGTACGCCTGTTGAGTGCAAAACAAAGAGTCCTCGACGCGTGGGAAGACGCCATAGAAGTCTTAAGATTGTCCCATAGGAATTCGTTTTTGACCTGCATAGAGGATAGGAAAAAGAATGCGAAAGACACGAGCGCGACGAACAACAGCGCGTACGAAGCCGAACGAAGTGGAAGATTTTGTGGTGGCATTATCGAAGATGTGAAAAGACGTTCGTGGGTATACGCGAGCGATTGGACCGATGGATTAGAAACCGTAAAGACGATAACGGCGACTTTATACATGTATTTTGGTTGCTTAGGACCGGCGATTGCGTTCGGAGGGTTGACGTACGAGAAAACCGGCGGCAAACTTGGCGCGATGGAATTTTTGCTCTGCCAGGCATTTGTCGGCATCGTTTGGGCGATTATCGGCGGACAACCAGAGTTGGTTCTCAGACCAGCCGGTCCGCAAACGATATTCATTATCGAGCTCTATCGACTCTCGACGACGAAAGCCTTCAACGTGCCTTTCGAACTCGCCATGGCATGGACGGGCATTTGGACTTCATTTTTTATGCTCGTCATCGCGTGTTTTGATATGTGCGCGATTGTCATTCGATCGTGCACGAGATTCACCCAAGAAATCTTCATGGTATTCGTGAGTGCAATCTTCATATTCGAAGGGTGCAAAGGCATCGGAAGTTATTTCGATAGCGAGAAAGAAACGTACAGCAGAGACGTGGCATTGTTTTCGCTCATCTTAGCCGCGGTGACTTTACAACTTGGATTGTTTTTCGGGAAAGTTCGTTCGAGTCCTTTCTTACTCGGTCCTTTGAGAGAATTGACGGCTGATTTTGGAATCGCGTTTGCTATCGTCACCGCATGTCTTCTCGCCTGGGGATCCGGAGTCGATGGGTACGAAAAGCTCTCGTTACCTTCGAACATCAAGCCAAGCGACGAAGCGAGAAGTCAATGGCTGATTGATTTGTTTCCGTCGAAAGAGGAAGGGCATCGATGGATTATCGGAGGTGCGATAGTCCCGGCGATATGCTTAACGTGTTTATATTACATCGACGCGAACGTTGCTGCGCTCTTATGCAACAAAGAAGAAGCAAAGTTGAGAAAAGGCGTCGCGTATCACTATGATTTCGCATTGCTTTCAATTTTACTCTTTTTCTGTTCGATTTTTGGCTTACCGTTTGCGACGCCAAGTTTGCCACACTCGCCGCAATACGTGAGAGCTTTGTCGGAGATTGAAGAGATTACAAAAAATGGTGTCACGCGAACAAAAGTGATGACCGTCCACGAGCAACGCCTCTCGCCGTTGCTCGTGAACGTTTTGGTTTTGTTGTCCTTCGTTTTGTTGTCCTTGTTGAAAGAGATTCCAATGGCGGTGTTGTACGGTTTATTCGTTTTGATGGGCATCAATGGTTTCTACGAAAATCAATTTTTCCATCGATTGACGATGATATTCATGGAACCGAGATTACACCCTCCGACGTCGTACGTCAGAAACGTTCCATTATCGCGATTGCACGGATTTACGTTCGTGCAAGTGTGTTGCGTAGCGGTCATTTGGGGAGTGCGCTCGACGCATTTCTGCCTCATGTTTCCAATCTTAATCGCGATGTTAATGCCGCTTCGGTTATTTCTCTCCAAGTTTGACGGCATGTTTACGAAACAACAGTTACAACTTTTGGACGTGAACGACGAGGCGTATCTAGTAGTAGATGACGGTAAAGACGATAGTAACAATTATGACGCCGACGCCGATGCCGCCGTCGACGCCGTCGACGACTTTGATGACGACGGTACTGGTTTGAATACTAATAATTATAACAATAACAACAATAACGCGACCGACGACCAGCGTCGTCAAATAGTGCGCGCGGCACAAAAAGCCGCGTTTGATTCGAGAGCAATGACTCTCATGGATTTTGCGGAAAACGGACCGAGTTTGAACGCGTTGTCTCTAGGAAGCAAGCCTCCTACATCCGCGCTCGGAACGCCGAATCGATACGTATTCCCATATCATTCAAATTCCAAGCCGACTAAAGTCACTCTGAAACGAACGTCGTCGTATTTCAGCGACGATGATCTCTCGTCGAAAGATGTCTCAGCGGCCGCAAGTCCAAGAGGAGCTCGTGCCACTTCTCCGACATCAACAAATGCTAATTATCGTAGTAGAGATTGACCTCGTCCGCGTTCTCCGCGGTCGTATAAAAAAATCGCTTTAGTAAAATTAGAAAGTTAGGGGTGAGATTGACTTTTTTAAAAATCGTGTTGTAGCGCGCGTATTTACACTTTAATAACGTAACTACACTCTTCGCATTCATTCATGTATTCATTCATCACGTGTTCATTCATTTTGTGTTCAATTCATCATGTCTTAAAAAAAATTTTATGCGGTCGTTCGCTTCGCAGCAAACGGCGCGGCGATTCGTGTTGCTCTCGTCTTCGGGGGCGAAAATTCAACCGATCGACCTTTCACTTCTTTCGGCACCACTTTCGCTGCTTTCTTCTCACTTTTCGAAACTCTTTTATTGTCGTTTGCTTTTGCTCTTCTTCGTCCGAAAAGCATTCGCGACAACGTTCGGTACGCTAAGTAATACGTCAACGTTTGCACGAGGACGTGCGCGGAAAACATCGCGTACGATTTCGTCGCATATGGCGCAAAAAACTCCACGTTTTCGTACATCGTCAATAACCTCGCCGCCAAGATTTTCACCAAATCCTCTCTCGCCGCTCTCAAAAAGATGTAAGCGCGAAACACATGCTTCTTCGCTTCCTTTGGCGTTTTCTCTTCGACAAACTTCTTCGCTTTCTTCAATTGCGGTTGCACTTTCATCACTCCGGACTTCACTTTCTTCCTTGCTTTTCCATATAAACTCTTAATTTTCGGCATCATCTCTTTCTTCGCTTTCTTCAATTGCGGTTGCAGTTTCTTCACCCCGGAAACGACTTGCTTTTTTGCCTTTTCATACGAGCTCTTAATTTTCGGCATCACCACTTTCTTCGCCTTCACTTTCGCAGTTTCGTACTTCTTCGGCAAGTCAAACTCCATCGCCTTCTTACTCGCAAACTGCCCGATTTCTAGCGACTTGAATTTCGCGAACGCGTAATACTCCAACCCTTTCTCTTTCGCGATGAGTGCTACACCGCTCGTTTTCTCTTTCAAATGCTCTCCGAAAACCTTCGTTTGTACCTTTAAAACGTCCAATCCTTCCTTCGCTTTTGCCTTGCCTTTTCTCGTCGCGCCTTCCCCGAACGTCTTCAACGCCTCCCCAAAATGCACAAACTCCGTCTTCAAATCGTTCGATTTTTGGAACCCTTTTTGCATCTCTTCATTCAAACTCTGTTCGTACTTTTCCTTCTCTTTCCTCGTCTTTTCCAGTTTCATTTTTGCCTCTTCGATGGCTGATTTCGACTTTCGCAACTCCAGTTCCGCTTCCTCTTTCGTCCTCTTCATCTCGTTCAAATCCGTGGACATTTTTTCTTCCAAGAGTCGTTTCTCCTCTCGCTCGGCGTCGACGTCGCGCTTTGCTTGTGCCAGTTCCACTTCCAACCGTTTCGTCGCCGCCGCCATCGCGTCCTCCTCCGAGGCGGAGACGAAGAAGACCCCCGAGGACGAGGACGACGACGACGCGTCTTCTTTTCGCGCCATCCATCCATAATCTTCAATGGTGTCGTTTCCAAAAGGGGCACTGTTGGTACGACACCACCAAAACGTCGCGACGACGTAAACAACGACTTTGATCGCGAGAAAACAACAACGCAAAGGCGGCAAAGGTCCTCCTCCTCCGCGTCTTCTCTCCCGCCTTCTTTGCCTCGTCGTCTTCCCCGATCTTTTTGCGTTGTTGTTGGACGATGATTTTCGCCCCGTCGTCGTCATCGATGATGATGATGATGTCTTCGGTTCTTCTTCGAGTGACCAACACCAAAACAAAGAGTACTGATAATAATATGCCTTTTGTTGTTTTTTGTGGGGGGAAACTTTTAAAGAGACACACACACACACACACACA
>MDTG01003866.1_pt1 | contig 20063 bp, 19 predicted proteins | sample 811421 | NCBI WGS metagenome assembly MDTG01 (sample SAMN05326645, study PRJNA326480) | marine metagenome | isolation source: seawater | place: Pacific Ocean: South East | collected 2011
GATTCTGAAAATAATTTATTTTTGATTTAATGTTATTTTTTTCAAAGATACTCCTGTATTCTTTGATTTATTTTTCTTATTGAATTTAAACTTTCTAAAAATTGATTACTCATTAATAAAATTTTAATATATTATTATTATTAAATCTATTATTATTTTTTAAATTAAAATTAAAATTTCTATCAATTTTTTTAGATTTAAATGATTCAATTATTGTTTTTTTGGATGTAAAACTTACTTTTTGACCAGTTTGTGAATCAACAACCATTAATGTTATATCTTCGGGCACTTTAAATGGTCTTGTGTTTTCCTTTTTAATAGCTTTTTTTATAAATGATTTAAATATAGGCATTGCTGTTTTTGCTCCTGTTTCAAATTTTCCTAATGTTTGTGGTTCATCGTAGCCTATATAAACACCAACTACTAAGTCAGATGTATATCCAATAAACCATGTGTCAGTATTTTTGTTAGTTGTGCCAGTTTTACCTGCGATATCTAAATTCAAATCTTTTAATTTTTTTGCTGTACCTCTTTTAGTAGCTCCCTCTAAAATAGATGTTATTTGGTAGGCTGTCTGAGGAGTAAAAACTTGTTTAAAATTATCTTTAATTTTTGGTATATCATCACTTAAATATGATATATTTTTACAGTTTTCACAATATCTGTCCTCAGTTTTAAAAATTGTATTACCTTCACTATCTTGAATTCTATCAATTAATTTTGGGTTCACAAGTTTACCACCATTTACAAATGAACAATAAGCTGAAGTAAGTTTTAATAAAGTTGTTTCTGCTGAGCCTAATGAAATCGACAAAAGCTCAGTAGGATTTTCATAAATTCCTAGGCTTTTAGAAAATTCCACAATTTTACTTAAACCTAAGTCTTGAGAAATTCTGACTGTCATCAAATTTCTGGATTTTTCAAGTCCTTCTCTTAAGGTTGATCGTCCATAAAATTTTTTTCCATAATTTTCTGGTTTCCACATCTTAAGATCAGTGCCTTGTTTTAAAACTAAAGGCGCATCTAAAATTAGTGTAGATGGTGAATATCCATTTTCTAAAGCAAGCGCGTAAATAAATGGTTTGAATGCAGATCCTGGTTGTCGTAAGGCTTGTGTTGCTCTGTTAAATTCACTTTTTTTAAAGCTGAAACCACCACTCAAAGCTAAAACTCTTCCTGTATATGGGTCCATTACAACTATTGCCCCATTCACAGATGGAAGTTGTTTTAAATAATAATCAGAGTCATTAATTTTTTTTACATAAATAATATCGCCAATTTTAAAAGTTTTTTCAATCTCATTATATTTTACCCAATTTAAGTTTGATAAATTTATACTTCCATTTTTATTTTTTTCTGTTTCGATTTTTATCTTTGAACTTTCAATTTTTGTAATCCTAGCTATTTCCCAATCTATTTTTTTTTCTAAATCATTTTCAATAGAATTTTTCCACTTTTTGTTAATTATACTTATATTTTTGATAGGTCCTCTCCATCCATTTCTTTTATCGTAGTTTTCAATACCATTTCTCAAAACTTCAGATGCAATTTCTTGTAAATTTAAATTTAATGGAGTTTTTATATTTAAACCATCTTTATAAACTTTGTCATATCCCAATTTATTTACAATATCTTTTCTTACTTCCTCAACATAATACCTTGAATCTTCTAAAAATATCTTTTTTCTTTTTTTTAAATTAATTTCTTTTTTTTTTAAATTAACAAATGATTCTTTATCTATATATTTATTTTCTAATAAATTTTTTAAAACTAAATCTCTTCTAAACTTTGCAATTTTTTTATTTTTATAAGGATTGTATCTGCTAGGAGCTTTAGGTAATGCTGCTAGTAAAGCAGCTTCCTCGTAATGAAGTTCGTCAATTGATTTATCAAAATATTCTAAGCTTGCAGCTGCAATTCCATAGGACCCTTGGCCTAGATAAATTTGGTTTAAATAAAGCTCTAATATTCTTTCTTTTGATAAACTTCTCTCAATTCTAAAGGCCAAAATTGCTTCTTTTAATTTCCTTTGAATGCTTACTTCATTGCTTAACAAAAAGTTTTTTGCAACTTGTTGTGTTATTGTTGATGCTCCCTCTAATCTTTTTGAATTTAGAATGTTTGAAATATTTTTTATTACCGCTCTTAAAACTCCTTTCGCGTCTATACCTGGGTGTTCAAAAAAGTTTTTATCCTCTGCTGATAAAAACGAGTTTATAACTTTTTTAGGTATTGAATTGTAAGGAATAAAAATTCGCTTTTCAGATGAAAAATCTTGAATTAACTCTCCACTACCTGAGTATATTTTGCTTGAAACAGGCGCTTTGTAATTTTTTAAATATTTATAGTCAGGCAAATTATTAGAAAAAACCCATAATACAGATACAACTATCAGTAACATTAACAAAAAAGCTGCACTAAAACTGATTAACAATTTTTTCAATAAAAGATTCATTTTAGTTTAATTTAAACTATGAATTTGTTAAAGTTAAGGCATTAGAATTTATAAAAACAATGAACAAAAAAATAATAAAGCTATGGAAAAGAATTTATATATTGATGCCTCGCATCCAGACGAAACTAGAGTTGTACTTAAAGAAAATGGAAATATTGAAGACTACGAATTCGAAACAACTAAAAATAATCTTATAAAAAACAATATATATTTAGGAAAAGTTAGTAGAGTCGAGCCTTCTCTTCAAGCAGCATTTATAGACTTTGGTAGAGAGCGACACGGATTTTTATCTTTTAATGACATTCAATCAGATTATTATCAAATTCCATCAAGTGACTTAAATAAAATTAAAAGAGAAGAGGAAAAATTAAGAGAGGAACTTGCAAAAAAAAGTGAAGAAGAGGATATATCGATAAAAGATAATGAAATAAGTGTTAGTGAAGAAAATAAAGAAAAAAATTTAGATTTAGATAACCAAAATATCGTAGATCATAATAAAGCAAAAATCCCTTCGAAAAGATATAAAATACAAGAGGTGATTAAACCAAATCAAGTAATTTTAGTACAAGTCCTTAAGGATGAAAGGGGATTAAAAGGAGCAGCATTAACAACTTTTATTTCAATTGCTGGCAAATATATAGTTTTAATGCCAAATACTCCTAAAGGAGGTGGCATTTCCAGGAAAATTTTTAATTTTGGAGAAAGAAAAAAAATCAGGTCAATTCTCAATGAAATAAAAATACCAAAAGAAATGGGATTGATTGTTAGAACTGCTGGCTCAAATAAAACAAAAAATGACATAGAGCATGACTTGACAAGTTTAATTGAAAATTGGAACAAGATCAAAGAGATAGCTATGAATTCAATTGCACCATCATTAATACATCAAGAAAGCGATATTATAAAAAGAACTTTAAGAGATATTTATGATGATGATACAAAAAATATAATAGTTCAAGGTAATGAAGGATATCAAAAAGCTAAAAATTTTATGAAAATATTAATGCCAAAAAATGTCAAAAAAATTAAAAAATATAGAGAAAAACAACCTTTATTTATTAAAGAAAATATAGAAGAAAAATTAAATGAAATTTACGATACACAAGTTAAACTTAATTCTGGAGGCTACTTAGTAATTAATCCAACAGAGGCGTTGGTGTCTATAGATATTAACTCAGGCAAATCGATAAGGCAAAAAAACGTTGAAAGTACTGCGTTAGATACAAATCTTGAGGCTGCGGAAGAAATAGCAAGACAAATCAAAATTAGAGACTTGTCTGGATTAATAATTATAGATTTTATTGATATGATGAATTTTGGCAATAGGAAGCAGGTAGAACGAAAATTAAAAGATAGATGCAGAAAAGATAGAGCTAGGGTACAAATAGGAAGGATCAGTAGTTTTGGTTTATTAGAAATGTCAAGACAAAGGCTAAGAGAAAGTAGTGTGCAATGGAATATTTCTTTAACAAACCCCTCATTTGCTCAAAAAATTATTAAATTAATTGAGGTGAAAGCAATAAAATCTAAAGCAAAAATAGTAAATGCTAATATTCCTGAAAAAATTAAAATCTTTTTATTAGATAATTTTCATAAGGACTTAAAATATTTAGAAAAAAATAATAAAGTCAAAATAAATTTAATCGGAGATAAATCTTTATTAGTTCCTGAGTACGAAATGACTTTTGAAAATAAAAGTAAAAAAATTTTAGAAAAAATCGAACATAAAATTGAGATTAAGAAAGTAAGTATTGAAAATAAAAACAACGTAATAAATTTTGCAAGAAAAAAAATTTTTAAGAAAAAAAAATTTTTTAAAAAAAGAAAAGTTAAATAATCCCCTTTTTGGAAGTTGACGCTAAGCCAAATAAATTCTTTTTTATTCTTCCCGAGAGAAATGATTTTCTTCCTGATATTACTGCATATTTCATTGCTTTAGCCATTTCTAAAGGTTTTTTTGCTTGCGCAATAGCTGTGTTTATCAAAACACCATCACATCCCAGTTCCATAGCTTTTGTAGCATCAGAAGCTTCTCCAATACCAGCATCAATTATAAGAGGGAGTTTTGTTTGTCCTCGAATTATTCTAATATTGATCGGATTTTGAATACCCAAACCTGATCCAATCGGGGCTGCTAGAGGCATAATAGCAACAGCTCCTACATTTTCTAATCTTTTTGCCATCAAAGGATCGTCATTGCAATAAACCATAACTTTAAATCCCTCTTTTGATAAAACCTCAGTTGATTTTAACGTCTCAATCATATCAGGTAACAAACTTTTTTTATCTCCTAAGACCTCTAATTTAACTAATTTCCAACCTCCAATCTCTCTTGCTAATCTTAAAGTTCTTAAAGCATCCTCTGATGTAAAACAACCGGCAGTATTAGGAAGATAAGTTATTTTTTTTGGATTAACGTAGTCCATTAACAAAGGTTTTTTTTTATCTGATATATTTACTCTCCTCACCGCAACTGTGACCATGTCGGCATCTGCTGCTTTAATCGCTTTCGCACACTCTAAAAAACTTTTATATTTTCCTGTTCCTACGATTAATCTAGATTTAAAATTTTTAGAGGATATTTTTAAATAATCTTTTTTCATTAACCCCCTCCTATAAAATGCACTATTTCTAAATTATCTTTGTTTTTTAGATATATTTTACTGATATTTTTTTTTTTTATAATTTTTCTATTCAGTTCAATAGCAATCTTATTAGGCTGTACTTTGATTTTTTTAATTATATTATTAATCGTGGTGCCATTTGTGACAGAAATTGGTCTTCCATTTAAATTAATTTTGATTTTTTTAATTTTTTTCATTATGTATTACTTATGTCTTTTAAAATACTTTTTATAAATGGTCCAAATCTTAATCTATTAGGTGAAAGAGAACAATCACAATATGGAGTTATAACTTTTAAAGAGCTTAAAGATTTATGCATAAAAAAATCAAAAGAATTAGATATAGAACTTGAATTTCTACAAACGAATATTGAAGGTGAAATAGTCACACTCATCCAAAAAGCAAAAGAAACTCAAGATGGAATAATAATCAATGCAGCTGCATTTACACATACATCAGTGGCTATAAGAGACGCTTTGCAAATATTTAAAAAGACTAAAATAGAAGTGCATATTTCAAATATTTATAATAGGGAAGAATTTAGGAAAAAATCATTGATAAGTGATGTGGTGACAGGGGGAATATTTGGTTTGGGGACCAATGGTTATATTTTGGCCATAATGGCAATGCATAAAATGATTAGTAATGAAAATAGATAAAAAATTAATTAAAGAATTAGTGAATTCCTTAGAGGAAAATAAACTCACAGAATTAGAGTATTCAGAGAAAGATGTTAAAATTAAAGTATCAAGAAATACATCGGCTGTGGGTAACAAAATTGAAGTTATACAAGACGTATATGATAAAAAAAAAGAAGAAAAAATAATTGGGACTGAAATTAAATCTCCTATTATTGGTACTGCTTACCTGGCGCCTGAACCAGGGGGTAAAAAATTTGTTGAAATTGGAAAAAAAATTAAAAAAGGGGATACCGTTATGATTGTTGAGGCAATGAAAACAATGAACCATGTCCCATCAACTAAAGAAGGTGTGGTAAAAAAAATTGTAGTTGAGGACGGTCAGCCTGTTGAGTATGGACAAACTCTTGTTATCCTAGAGTAAATGTTTAAAAAAATTCTTATAGCAAACAGAGGTGAAATAGCAGTCAGAATCATTCGTGCGTGTAAAGAATGGGGTATTCAAACTGTCGCCATACACTCTGATGTAGATAAAGAGAGTATGCATGTTAAATTAGCTGATGAAAGTGTGTGCGTAGGTTCACGACAACCAATTGATAGCTATTTAAATATTCCATCTATTTTGTCTGCAATTGAAATAACAAATGCAGATGCTGTACATCCAGGTTACGGATTTTTATCTGAAAACTACAACTTTGCTAAAATTTTAAAAGATAACAATATTAAGTTTATTGGTCCATCACCTGAAATAATAAAAATGATGGGTGACAAAATTGAGGCTAAAAATACTGCAAAAAAATATGGAATACCTGTAATTGAAGGATCTGAGGGAGGTGTGTCAAATTTAGATGCAGGAAAAAGTATTGCAAAAAAAATTGGTTATCCAATTTTAATAAAAGCTGCAGGAGGTGGAGGTGGCAAGGGTATGAAAGTTGTCAAATCTGAAGACGAATTTAATAGTCTATTTCTAACTGCAAAATCAGAAGCAAAGAAATTTTTTGCAAATGATGAAGTGTATATTGAAAAGTTTTTTGAAAATCCAAGACACATAGAGGTTCAAGTATTATCTGGTAAAAATAGAACAGTTCATTTGCACGAAAGAGATTGTTCTGTTCAAAGAAGACATCAAAAACTAATAGAGGAAACACCAAGTCCAGTTTTAAATGACAATTTAAGAAATGAATTATTTGATAAAACAATAAAAATGGTTTCGCAAATCGGTTATGAGGGCGCAGGAACAGTTGAATATATATATGAAGATGGAAAATTTTATTTTTTAGAAATGAATACAAGAGTTCAAGTTGAACATCCAGTTTCAGAAATGGTAACAGGAATTGATATTGTAAAGGAGCAAATTTGGATAGCTTTTTCTGGTAATACGGCTTTAAATCAGTCTGACATTAATCCAAGAGGACATGCTATTGAATGTAGAATAAACGCTGAGGATCCGAGTAAAGGATTTCAACCATCTCCAGGTTTAATTGGAATGTGTCATCAACCTTCTGGGTTCAGGACTAGAGTAGACGGTTCAATTTATCAAGGATATAAAGTCACTCCGTATTACGATAGTATGATTTGCAAGCTTATATGTCATGGAAGAAATAGAACTGAGGCAATACAAAGAACTTTGAGGTCTTTAGATGAATTTGTAATTGAAGGTATAACAACAACAATTGACTTACATAAAAAATTACTAAAACATGAAAAGTTTTTAGATTCAAATTTTAATGTAACGTGGCTAGATAAAGATAAATTAATTTAGTAACATTTAAAAATCCATAGATCGTATACAGGATGATCAAAAGCCTGAATTGAAGGACTAGATGAAAATGTCCACCCGTTGAATATGAATACTTCATTATTATTTTTATTATTTAGATCTCTGACCTGCAAGTATGCTGTAATTTCTGGATTATCATCAAACTTTGAATTTTTACATTTTAATACTTTCAAGACTAAATTCTTAAAAATATATTCATCCCCAACTTTAATTTTTATTAATTTATTTTTTGAACTTAGTTTATCTAAAATTTTAATATCTACGTATTTTCCAAAGTAATTTTCTTCATCAGCGTGTATTTTAGATATTTGAAATTGAAATAACAATATTAAGAATAAAAGAATAAATTTATTCCTTCCAGGATTTATATTTTTTGTAATCATTATTATTATCTTTATTTGGATGAAAAGCTTTTGAAGTTCCAGTTTGATTAGGAATATTTTTTTTTTGCCAAATAAATTTAGTTAATTTCTGTTCATATTCAATTTTATTGTTTAGATGGTGGATCCAAGAATACCATTCATTCGGTATTTTAGTTGCATCTACTTCACCATTATAAATAACCCATCTTTTTCCAGATTTATTATCGTAATACTTATTACCAAGGTAGTCTTTGCCTTTAAATTTTCCAAAAATTAAAGTGTAAATCCTTGTGCCTAGTGTTTGATGATTCCACCAAGTAAAAATTTGTTTTATGAGTGTCAACATGTTTTTAATTATTTTTTCAATTTTAAATTGAAAAAATTAGATTAGACTAAAAATGAAATTTGTATATACATAAATTTAGGGATTCAAAAAAAATTTAAATTAAATTTATGTCAAAATACTTAGTCGAAACATTTTATACTTGTTCTTTTAAAGTAAAGCATTATTTGGATAAAATTGATCAAAAAGAACTTGATAATTTGGAGTTTAAAGATGATGGGGAGTTTGAAATAATTGATGTAAAAATTGATAATAGAAAAACGAAAAGTTTAGAAAAAAAACCCAAAAACCAAAATAGATCAAATATTTCTGAAGTTAAAATAGAAAACACTGGCTCTAATATAGAAAGTAAAAATTTAAATAAAAATTCTAATTTTAACAAAAACATAGATGAAGCAATTAACAAAAGATTTGGTATGCCTGATAGGCGAAAAGGTTATATCCAAAAAGCAACTATTGGTGACCATAAAGTATATTTGCATACAGGAGAGTATGAGGATGGAAAAATAGGAGAAATTTTTATTGATACAAGTAAAGAAGGTGAACTTGTTAAAGCTCTAATGAACAATTTTGCAATAGCAATATCTTTGGGTTTGCAGTACGGGGTTCCTCTTGATGAATATGTAAATGCTTATGTGGATACAAAATTTGAGCCTTCGGGTAAAGTATATGGAAACGATAGAATTATGTCAGCAACTTCTATACTAGACTATATTTTTAGAGAACTGGCTATATCATATTTAAACAGAGAGGACTTAGCTCATACTCCTGCAATTGGTAAATCTGATAACATTAATGAAAATGATGTAAATTCTTTTGAAGAAAACAATCAGCTAATTAAAATAGTAAAAGACATGACTAGCAAGGGTTTTATAAGAAATGATTACAAAAGGAAATTGGTTGATCTTTCCGATATAAGAATAAATCTCAAAGGAAAAAAATAATTACTTTTTTTTTATTGTATTAATACTTAGCTCTTTCAATTGTTTTTCATCTACATTTGATGGTGCATTCATCATTAAATCTTGCGCATTTTGATTTAGGGGAAACATAGTGACCTCTCTTATGTTTTTTTCATTCGCTAACAACATCACAATTCTATCAATTCCAGGTGCAATACCACCATGAGGTGGAGCACCATAACTTAGTGCGTTAATCATCCCACTAAATTTTTCCTCAACATCTTTTTTTTCATAGCCTGCTACTTTAAAAAGTTTATACATTAAATCAGGTATATGATTTCTAATTGCTCCAGAAGACAACTCAATACCGTTACAAACTATATCATATTGATATGCTTTAATGTCTAAAGGATTATCTAAGTTTAATTTGTTTATATCGCCTTGAGGCATAGAAAAAGGATTGTGGCTAAATTTAATTTTGCCTGATTTTTCATCAGTTTCATACATTGGATAGTCAATTATCCAACAAAAAGAAAATAAATCATCATCTATTAACTCTAGATCCCTTGCTATTTTATCTCTTGCTAAAGATAATAATTTTTCAACATCTTTTTTTTTTCCACATGCAAAGAAAATACTGTCCCCAATTTCAGCGTTAGCTATTTTCATTATTTCTTGACATGCCTCTGATGAAAAAAACTTACCTATTGGACCTTTGCCAGAAATCACATTATTTTCTTTTTCAAATGTAAAATATGCCAATCCACTAGATCCTTCGTCCTTGGCCCATTTATCAATATTGTCGAAAAAACTTCTAGGTTTATTGCTCGTATTTTTTGTTCTTATAGCCCTTACAATTGATCCTTCATTTACTAATTTTTTAAATATTTCAAACTTCACGTCATCTCTAGTAAATATTTTAGTCAACTCGCTTATTTCTAACGGATTTCTTAAATCAGGTTTATCAGTTCCATATTTTAGCATTGAATTGAAATAAGTTATCTTAGGAAATTTTATGTTTTGAATTTTTTTTTCCGAAAATTTTTTGAAAACTTTATTTAATAAATTTTCTACCACATCAAATATATCATTTTGATTTACAAAAGACATTTCAATATCTAACTGATAGAACTCACCGGGGCTTCTATCTGCTCTAGCATCCTCATCTCTGAAACATGGGGCAATTTGAAAATATTTATCAAATCCAGAGACCATTATAAGTTGCTTAAACTGTTGAGGTGCTTGAGGAAGAGCATAAAACTTTCCAGGGTTTAGCCTGCTTGGAACCAAAAAATCTCTAGCTCCTTCAGGGCTTGATGATGTAAGTATTGGGGTTTGGTATTCTAAAAATCCAAAACCTTCCATTTCCTTTCTAATATAGGATATTACTTTCGATCTAAGATTTATATTTTTATGAATTTTGGCTCTTCTTAAATCTAAAAATCTATACTTAAGTCTTATCTCCTCAGAGTATTCTTGATCTGAAAACACTGGAAGAGGTAATTCCTTAGTTGTACCTAAAATTTCAAAATTGGTGATTTTAATTTCAATTTCACCTGTATTTAATTCTTTATTTATTGTACCTTTTTCTCTTTCGACAACTTTGCCCTCAAATTGTATAACTGTTTCTAGTGGCATTTTTTCAATATTTTTGAATAAATCACTTTTATTATCAATTACACATTGAGTGATACCATAATTGTCTCTTAAATCGATGAATAAGAGATTTCCATGGTCTCTTTTTTTATTAATCCAGCCAGATAATAAAACTTCTTCGCCATTATTTTTTAAATTTAATTCTCCACAGTTATGAGTTCTAAATTTTTTCAATTTTATCCTCTAAAATTTCTTTAATTATTTTCATATTAATTGGTTTTTTTTTTTTTAAACTAATTTCATCAATTGTACACACAAAATCTCTAATTTTAGCATAAGATCTAGTAATTCTATTTGAAATAAAATCTATTAGTTTTGAGTCTAAGATAATTTGGTAATCAGCTAAATTTTTTGTAATTAGCGCTTTTATTAAAATATCATCAGGCTTTTGAATTTCTGCAAATAAACAATTCTTTAATCTTGACTTTAAATCATCAAGTTTAAAATCTAAAACATTTAATGATTTATTAGATGTCAATACGAGGAATTTATTATATTTTTCTACCGTATCAATAAGTGAATAGAATAAGCTTTCGTCTATTTCATCACTAATATTATCTATTATTATATTTTGATTAAATCTTAATTCATCTAAATCAAAATTTTTTAATTTATTTAAATCTACTATAAAACCTTTGTTCTTTTCTAAAAATATTTCAACTAAATGAGTTTTGCCTGAATATTTTTCTCCATAAATATTTATAATTTTTTTTTCCCAATTTGGCCAGCTTAGCAATAAATTATATGCATAAAAATTGCTTTCGCTCACAAAAAAATCATTTTTATTGAAACTTTTATTAAATTGAAAATTAAATAATTGTTGCCTCAAATCTTTTATTTTATCTTCCATACTTCATTTTCAATATCAATATTAATTTTCTTTTCATTCATTATTTTTAAAAATTGTTTAGGGCTTCCATTAAATATAATCTTATAATTTATGTTTTTATTAGATATAGCTGTAATGTAGTAATCATATATTAAATCAATTTTATCCATTTCATTTTCAAGGTTAACTATTTTTAAAGTTTCTTTTGGACTTATTTGTAAATTTATTGGTAGCTTTAGCGATGTGTTAATCAAATTACTACTTTTCCATAGATCCTCAAGATTTGTCTTGGTTTGAAATATTAAATTATCTAGTTTTATTTTGTCGCTAAGATCTATGTTATTGTATTTATGATTTATTATTTTTAAATTTTTATCAAAAAAAAACTTAGATAGTATACGTAATTCTTTTTTGTTCTTAAATATAATAGAGATAATATAATCACTTAAGTCATATTTTTTAATAATTTTGTCAAAATTGTAATTTTCAATATTGTCTTTATTTTCATTAATTATTTTTAGATCCTCTATATCCTCATCTATTAAAATATAATTTATTAAAAAAAATCTTTCTTCTTTATTATTCCAATTTTTATAAAAGGGATTATTTTCATTTAAAAATATCAGATTTTTATCATTGTCTATAAAAATTAATATTGTAAGGAAATCTTTATTTTTTTTTAAAGCTGGAAAAATATTTTTTGTTTCAAAAAAATTTAAAGTTTTTTTTTTTATTAAAATTTACATTGAATTTTGCATTGTATTTTTTATTTAAAAAACTCTCATTTTTAATTTCAAATGACTCTATCAAATATTTAATTTCATTAAAATTTGTATATTTTATCTTTGGTTTATCCTTAGTTGTAATTATACTTAAAGTTAATTCCTCAAAAGCGCCTTTGAACGCCTTACTAATTACATTTTCTTTATTAAAATTAGCATTAAACGGTTCAGATATTTCTATATCCTCTATTTTAAAAATTTTACTTAACGCACTTGATGACGTAATCAGGGCAAAAAATAAAGTGGATAAACAAATAATTGTGTAAGATACAATTTTTAAAACAATTTTTTTAGTATACATATTTTAAATATATGAAAAAATATAAATTTACATATGAAAACAGCGGAGTAAATATAAATGCAGCCGATAAATTTGTAAAATATATAGCAAATCTAAATAAAAAAAAAGAATTAACCCTTAATAATAATAATATTGGAAGCTTTGCCTCTGTTACAAGTATTCCTAAAGAAATTAAAAATCCTCTTTTAGTATCTAGTACAGATGGTGTTGGTACAAAAATTGAAATAGCAAACAAAATTAAAAAGTTTGACACAATTGGAATAGATTTAGTTGCTATGTGTGTAAATGATATTTTGGTTCAAGGAGCTAAACCAATTATTTTCTTAGATTATATTTCTATTGATAAGATTAATTTATTTAAATTAAAAAAAATTATAAAAGGAATTCAGAAAGGTTGTGAAATAAGTGGATGTTGTTTAGTTGGAGGGGAAACTGCTGAAATGCCAGGAACATATTCAAAAAATAAATTTGATATAGCTGGTTTTTCATTAGGAGTCGTAGATTCCAAGAAATTATTAAAAAAAAATAATATTAAGGAAGGTGATGTAATTATGGCGGTCCCTTCAAATGGTATCCACTCAAACGGATATTCGTTGGTTAGAAATATATTAATTAAAAATAATATCAATATTAACAAAAGTAATTTTTTAAAAAGGGAACTATTAAAACCAACAAAAATTTATGTAAATGAGATCTTAAAACTTATCGATAAAAAACTAATACATGGATGTGCACATATAACAGGTGGTGGTATACCAGGAAATTTAACAAGAATTATTCCTAAAAATGTTTGTGCTAATATTTATTTAGACAAAATAAAAATTAAACCAATTTTTAAATGGATTAAAAATAAAGGTGTAAGTGATGCTGAAATGCTAAAAACATTTAATTGTGGTGTTGGATTTTGTTTTATTACAAAAAAAAAATATATTGGTATAGTAAATAAATTTTTCCAAAAAGAATTTACACCATACGTAATTGGTAAAATTATAAAAAATAAAAAAAACAAAATTTTATTTAATGAAAAAATTAAATGGTAAATTAGAATATAATATTGCAGTTTTTATTTCTGGTAGAGGTTCGAATCTTAAATCCATAATTAGACATTCGTTTAAAAAAAAAACATTTTATAAAGTTAAAGTAGTAATTTCGGATAATCAAAAAGCTAAAGGTTTAATAATAGCTAAAAAAAATAAAATAAAAAATTACAATATTGATTTTACTAAATCTAAAAAATTTGGAAAGAAGGTATTAGATATACTAAAAAAATATGATGTTAAAATAATATGTTTAGCAGGATTTATGAAAATACTACCCGCATATTTTATTAAATTGTATGATGGAAAAATTATCAATATTCATCCATCATTATTACCTAACTACAAAGGTCTAAAAACACACAAACGAGTAATAGCAAATAATGAGAAATTTACTGGATGTACCGTTCATTATGTAAATAGATTTTTGGATTCGGGTAAAATAATTTGTCAGAAAAAAGTTCGAATTGTAAAAACAGATAATGAAAAATCAATCGCAAGAAAAGTCTTAAAGATAGAACACAAAATTTATCCTCAGGCCATTGATAAGGTTTTATCTATTCTTTAAAAAAAAAATTTATCTCTTTCTGTGCATTTTCTATACTGTCAGATCCATGCACTGAGTTTTTATCAATCGATATTCCAAATTTTTTTCTGATTGTGCCTGGATCCGCCTCGTGTGGATTTGTTGCTCCCATTATTGTTCTATTTTCTGCAACAGCATTATCTTTTCTAAGAACCATAACTAAAACAGGGCCTGAAGATAAATAATTACATAAATCATTATAAAAAGGTTTTGTTTCATGCACTTTATAAAAAAGTTCCGCATCTTTTTTTTCAAGTTTTACTTTTTTTTCCTTTACAATTTCAAAATTGTTTTTGATAAAAATACTTTTTATATCATTCTCAAGATTTCTTTCCATAGCATCTGGTTTAATTATTGATAAAGTTTGTTCCATTTATTCGTAATTATCCTCAACAAACTTGTCTAAAAGTCTTACACCGTAACCTGTTGCACCACTCGAATTTAATGATCCGGCATATTTTGAAAAAGCCATCCCCGCAATATCTAGATGAGCCCAAGGCGTTTTATCCATAATGAATCTTTGTAAAAATTGTGCTGCAGTGGTTGATCCAGCACCCCCAACATAGTTAATATTTTGCATGTCTGCATTTTTAGAATTCATCAATTTATCATAATTTTTATGTAGCGGAAGCCTCCATACTTTTTCATCTACTTTATCTCCTGCATCAAAAAGTTGTTTTGATAATTTATCATTATTAGAAAATAAACCTGCATATTCTGAACCTAAAGCAACAACTATAGCTCCTGTTAAGGTTGCTAAATCGATTATAAAGTTTGGTTTAAATTTTTTTTCAGTGAATGTAATTGCATCTGCTAATACTAGTCTTCCCTCTGCATCTGTGTTTAAAACTTCTATAGTCTTTCCGCTGTAAGATTTTACTATATCTCCTGGCCTTTGAGCATTACCGCTAACCATATTTTCCACTAAGCCCACTACACCAACTGCATTAACCCTTGCTTTTCTTAAAGCTAAACTTTTCAAAAGACCAACCACAACTGCTGATCCAGCCATGTCGTAAGTCATATCTTCCATAAATCTTGCGGGCTTTAAAGATATTCCACCTGTATCAAAGCAAACACCTTTACCTACAAAGGCTAGAGGTTTTTTTTGTTTTTTATTACCCTTCCATTCCATCGTAACAATATATGATCCTCTAGAGCTACCTTGCCCTACCCCAAGTAAAGCATTACATTTCATTTTTTTAAGTTTATTAGTGTTATAAACTGTAATTTTTAATCCTATTTTCTTTAGTTGCATTAAACGTCTTGCGTATTCATCGGGATGAAGTATGTTGCCTGGTTCAGACACTAGATCTTTAGTAAAATTAACACCTTTTTCAATTGCGCTAAAATGTTTAATTAATTTAATATCAATTTTTTTTTTTGATATTATATTTAAGTTTATAACGTCAGAATTTTTTTTTGTTAGATACTTACTAAATGAATAAGACTTTAATTTCATACCATGAACTAGTTCATGTATACACTTAACATTATTTGAATTATTTATGGTATCAGCAAATATATGAGTTCTAGTTAGATTTTCATTTTTTAAAAATTCATAAAGTCTAGCTCCATTTTTTTCAAAAGAACTATTATTATCATTTACGGAATAAATAATAATTTTTTGATTATGGCTTATGTCAAAAGAAAAAATTTCTTTTTTTTTTGTATTATTTTTGAGGTTTCTTTTGAATAAGTTACTGTAAGATATATCTAATAAATTTTGTATATTTTTTATCTCAGATTTCTTGTTAGAAAAAAATATAATCGATCCAGAAAGGTCGTTTAATTTTGCAGATTTAGTATATTTTTCTTTGATAAACATATTTTTTATTCAAATTTCTAACAAAACGTGTATATGATTATTTTATAAAAATTCAATGAAAAAAATAATTTTTAAAAATTTTTTAAGAGAAACAACCCAGTTTTTTATATTATCCAGTCTTGCTGTGACAATAATTGTTTGGGTTATTCAGGCTGTTAACTATTTGGAATTTGTTACTGAAGATGGACATAGTTTTAAGGTCTATTTTTTATACACGCTTTACAGTTTACCTAAAATTTTTAATAAATTGTTACCTTTCATGTTTTTTTTCTCAGTTTTCTTTACTTTAATTAAGTACGAGGAGCAAAATCAAACACTTATTTTTTGGACAAACGGTATAAAAAAAATAACATTTCTAAATGTTATTATTAAATATTCATTTTTTTTTCTAATAATAAACTATTTATTTACATTAATTATTGTTCCATTCTCACAAGATAAAGCAAGATCATATATTAGAGATTCTAATATAGATTATCTGCCTTTATTAATTAAGCCAAAAAAATTTATTGATACGGTGGAAAGATTAACAATCTACACAGATAAAAAGAATGAAAATATTTTAGAAAATATAATTATTAAAGATTCGTTCACTAGATCAAAATCAAAAATCATTTACGCAAAAAAAGGATATTTTTCATCTAATGGTTTAGATAACTTTTTAATTCTTTTAAGTGGAAAAATATTAAATATTTCTGAAGGAAAAACTAATTCGTTTGACTTTGAAAAGACTCAAATTAATTTATCTAAATACACATCAAAATCTACAAAAACCCCAAAACTTCAAGAAGTAGGATCAAAGAGTTTATATAATTGTCTGTTTAGTTCAGAAAAAGTTTTACCAAAAAGTATTGATGAATTGTCAAATAATTTAAAATTTAGATGTGAAAACACGACTTCTTTGAAAAATAAAATTTCTCAAGAATTATTTTCTAGAATTTTTAAACCATTATATTTTCCTTTATTAGCAATTGTAGCAGGTTTATTATTAATTAAGTCTAAAAATTCTCAAAGATATTCTAATTATAAACTTCAAATATTTATTTTAGGTGTAATTATTATCTCAGTTTCAGAGATATCAACAAAATTTTATTCTATAAATTTTGAGGAAACTTTTTTAATATTAATTTTACCATTAATGTTATTTTTTTCACTTTATTATTTATTTATAAAAAAATTAAATTTAAAAATTTCATGATATTTAAAACCTATCAGATTTATTTGTGTAAAGTTTTTACATCAACATTAATTAAAACTTTTATTATATTTGTATCACTAGCATTTATTTTAAATGTTTTTGAGGAAGTTAATTTTTTTAAAGATATTGATGTCTCAATAACACTACCAATATTTTTAACATTTTTAAACATACCGTCAGTTATATTTGATATTTTTCCTTTTATATTTCTAATAACATCACAATTTGCATTTATGAAATTAATGGATCAAAATGAAATTATTGTTTTAAAAAATTTTGGTCTTGATAATCTGAATATAATTAAAATTTTATCACTATTAAGTTTTTTATTTGGCTTATTAATTATAACTATTTATTATAACTTTTCTTCCAGTCTAAAATATTCTTATCTTAATTTAAAAAATGCCTACGCCAAAGATAATAAATACTTAGCAGTGATTACAGAAAATGGAATTTGGATTAAAGATCAAAGAAAAAATAAGATTAATATCATTAACGCAGATAAATTTAAAAATAAGTATTTGTATAATGTTGATATAATACAATTTGATAACGATTTTAATTTTAAAGTAAATATTAATTCTCCTACAATATTGGTCGAAGATAAGACTTGGAAAATAATTAATGCTACTGTCTCAGATGCAAACGGAAAAACAAAAAAAATGGGTATTTACAATTTAGATACAAATTTGAATTATAATGACATAAATTCACTTTACTCAAATTTATCATCTTTAAATATATTTGAATTAAATAAACTTAGAAAAAAATACGAAAATATTAATTATTCATCAACAGAGGTAAACTCTGCTATTCAAAAGTTAGTATCATTTCCAATTTATCTTACAATTATGACCATACTTGCTTCAACTTTAATGTTAAGCATAAAACATAATAAATCTAAGGTTTTTCATCTTATTTTTGGGATTCTAATTTCCGTCATAATTTATTACTTAAGTTTCTTTTTTGAGGAGCTTGGAAAAAATGAACAAATACCAATCGGAATATCAATATGGATACCATTAGTTATCATTATTTTGTTTTCTACTATAAGCTTGATAAGGATAAATGAAAAATAATTTTAAAATTTTTTTTAATTTAATAATAATATTAAATTTATTAATTTCTTTTTCATCAAGCGAAGAAATAAAATTTGAAGCTAATTTCATAGAGCTTTTTGAAAAAGACGAACGAATTATTGCAAAAAAAAATGTTAAAATTTTTAATGAAGATGAAACCATTTATGCAGATGAGATGGATTACAATAAAGCGAATGAGACAATTAAAGCGCTCGGAAATATCAAAGTTGAAAGTAATAAAAATAAATTAAGAATTTATAGTGAAGAACTAGATTATTCAAAAAAATCAGAAAAGATTATATTTCGCAGGGATGTTAAAATTAATCTTGAAAATAAGTTTTCCTTGAACACTGATGAAGCTATATACAATAAATTTAATAAAGAAATTATTATTAAAAAAGATTTCAATTTTAGAGACAATTTTGGTAATGCAATTTTTTCTAAAGGATTAAAGTTTTTAGTAAACGAAAAAATATTAAAGCTTAATTCTGTCGAGATGATTGATGAACTTAAAAATAAATATTATTTTGAAAATACCATAGTAAATTTTGAAACTAACGAGTTAATTGGAGATGGCATAAAAATTGATTTTTTCAAGGATAGTTTTGGTAACATTGAAAATGATCCAAGGTTAAGAGGTAATTATTTATATAGTAGCAATAATACTTCATTAATAAAAAAAGGAGTTTTTACTACATGTAAAAAAAACAAGGAAAATTGTCCACCTTGGCAATTTAAAGCTCAAGAAATAAAACATGATAAAAATAAAAAAACAATTTACTATAAGAATGCTTGGTTAGAAATTTATGAGAAACCAGTGGTTTATTTTCCTAGGTTTTTTCACCCAGATCCAACTGTAGAAAGGCAATCAGGATTTTTAATGCCTAAATTTGAAAGTTCAAGTTCTTTGGGGGACTCATTATCAATTCCATATTTTAAAGTAATTTCGGATAGTAAAGATATTACTTTTACTCCAAAAATATTTAGTGAGAGTGAAGGATTGTTTCAGAATGAATATAGGCAAGAAAATAAGAATTCATCACACGTAACAGATTTAAGTCTAAAAAAATCAAAAAAAAATTCAAAATCACATTTTTTTTCAAATACTATTGCTAACTTAAATTTATCATTTTTTGAAAATAGTGAATTAGAAATGAATATTGAGACTACTTCAAATGACAATTATTTAAAATCACACAAAATAAAATCGGCAATAACAAATAATAATTCGTTACTTAACTCATTTTTATTAATGAAAGGTAGTAAAGAAAATTTATATTTAGAGGCTAAGGTTGAAGCATATGAAGATTTAACAAAAGATAAATCTAGTGATAAATACCAATATCTTTTACCTAGTTTTGAGCTATCAAAAATTTTTAATAATAACTTAAATCTAATCACTAATGGGTATAACAAGAATTATGATACTAACATTTATGAGAAAGTTTTAATTAATGATCTAAAATATTCCTCTCCACCAAAAATAAGCTCTAATGGATTGGTAAATAAATTAAATATTTTATTAAAAAATGTGACAACTGAAGGTGAAAATTCTAATGAATATTCTAACAATTTTAGATCTCAAAATTTTGGGTCAGTCATGTACGATCTTTCTTTTCCTATGAAAAAAGTAGGAAATAATTTTGATAGTTTTGTATCTGGC
>MDTG01105289.1_pt1 | contig 20061 bp, 19 predicted proteins | sample 811421 | NCBI WGS metagenome assembly MDTG01 (sample SAMN05326645, study PRJNA326480) | marine metagenome | isolation source: seawater | place: Pacific Ocean: South East | collected 2011
CTCCATCACCGGATGTTCCACTCATTAGACCTAAAGAGGTATATTTTTCATGCATATTTTTATTTATTTATAATTAATTTTGTATAATAGTAGTTTAAAAAAATTGTGCTATGAAAAATAAGTTTTTAAATGAAATGCAGACTCGTGGGTATATAAGTCAATGCACAGATTTAGTAAAACTTGAGGAAATTTGTAATAAAAAATCGATTTCCGGTTATATAGGATTTGATTGCACCGCGAGCAGTCTTCATGTTGGAAGTCTGTTGCAAATAATGATTTTAAAATTGATGCAAAAACATGGGCATCAGCCAATCGTACTTTTAGGAGGCGGAACTACACTAATTGGGGATCCATCGGGAAAAGACTCAACAAGAAAAATTTTAGATCAAAAAGTAATAAATAAAAACATAAAAAGTATAAAAAAAGTTTTTAAAAAAATTTTGAGTAATGAAAAAAAAGTCAAACCTGTATTTGTAGATAACGCGCAGTGGTTAACAAAATTAAACTACATAAAATTTTTAAGGGAGATAGGTAGTAACTTTACTATAAATAAAATGTTAACATTTGATAGTGTAAAATTAAGACTGGAAAGAGAGCAATCTCTTAGTTACATGGAATTTAACTATATGATCTTACAAGCTTTTGATTTTTACCAATTGTTTAAAAAGAAAAACTGTGTTTTACAGATAGGAGGCTCAGATCAATGGGGCAATATTGTTAACGGTATTGAATTAATTAGAAGAATGGTTCAAAAAGAATCTTTTGGTTTAACATCACCTTTGATTACTTTGGCATCCGGAGCAAAAATGGGTAAGACAGAGAAAGGCGCTATATGGTTAAATGAAAATTTATTTTCATCTTACGACTACTGGCAATTTTGGAGAAATACCGATGATAGAGATGTCAAACGATTTTTAAATTTTTTTACTGATATAGAGCCGGATGAAATTGATAAAATTTGTGAAAAGGAGTCGAATATAAATAAACTTAAAATTATTTTAGCTAATGAAGCAACAACAATTCTTCATGGAAAGAGTGCTTCTAAAAAAGCCGAACAAACAGCAAAAGAAACATTCTCAGGAGGAGGTTTGGGATTAGATCTTCCAACAATTAAAGTAAAAATTAAAGAAATCGAGAATGGAATTCATTTACTAGATTTTTTATCTAGTAATAATATTACTTCATCAAAAAGTGAAGCTAGAAGAATTATAGCAAATAATGGGTTAAGAATTAATAATATTTTAGTAAATGATGATAAAAGAATTCTTAAACTAAATGATTTCAAAAATAATTTTTTAAAAATTTCTTTTGGAAAAAAAAAGCATTACCAAATTAAAATTATTTAGACACATTACGTTTTTCAATAATTTTTTGTATAAATCTTGGAGTTAAAGTTCTTATCGGATTTATGGTGGTTTTAATGTTGCCTGTGGGACCCTTCAGCTTAAAACTTATTCCAAATAATCCTTCACCAAGATCTTTTGGTATAACAATGTCACCAATGACTGGAATTTTCGAAATCATTTTATTCAATGTTTTTGCAGGCACTAAAGTGCCTCTTAAACTAGTTACAGCAGAATCTTGATAGCCCTCCATCAAGACTGAAATACTCGGCCCGAGCGCTATTATCTCATTTAATTTTAAAATATTTTTATTTTTTTCCATCTTTATTTCTAACACGTCAAATGACAGTCCCTCTCCTTCGGCCAAATCGGCTAAGCCTCCTAAGTCTGCCAATGATAGAAGTTTCACCATCCCTGGTGCATTGACAACTTTAAAATTTTCAATTTTCAATTTTGAATTTGATGAATTTTTATCAATTATAGATGAATAAATTAATTTACCTCCTGTAAGTCCTTTAAAAAAACTAAATTCTGTTAAAAGTGGCTTAGTAATATCTGAATAAATTTCAAGATATTTTTTTTTGCTTTTTGAATCATTTTTCATAGAGATATCTAAGTAATTATTATTTCCAAATTCTCCTTTTGATGAGATTTTTACAAACTTTCCTTTTTCAACTTTTCCGATAAGTTTAAAATTACTAATTTTTTCCGAAAGCGGAGCTATAATATTGGAAAAATCTATTTCAATTTCTTTATTGATATCAAGGAATTCATTACCGTCAGAGTTATCTTTTATAATTTTTGGTAAATTACTTGCATCAAATTGGTTACCTTTTATTTTAATTTTTTTACCATAATTAATTGTAAAATCATTATTTTTAAGTCCATCTTTAAAAGTTAGTGCTGAAATCTTTCTTAAAGATAAAAACTTTCCTTTATTGAATTCTAGACCTTCAAATAAAATAAGATTTTTTTCCTGTTGAAGTTTAATTTTTTCAAATTTAACTTTATTTTTTTGTTTATTAAAATCTACGAATATATTTGCAACTATATTTTTAGGTTTAAAATAGTTTATATGCTTAATTTCGATTATTTTATTATAGTCAATATTTAGTTTTAAATTTAAAGAATCGTTATTTGAGTTATTTTTTAAGTTAAATTTTTGATAGTTGCTATCACTAAAAGAATATTTTCCAATTAATTCAGCTATATTTTTTTTCTGGCTGATATTAAATTTGAAATCTGTTTCAACTAGATTTATTTTTTCTATTATTTCATTGGATAAATAATTTTTTAGTGAATTCTTAAATTCTAAATTTGCATTTTTAATTTTTCCTTTACTGAAAAAATTGTATTTTTTTACTTTATAAGTTTTGTCAAACGTTAATTTTAAATTGTTGTTTGAGTCTATATTTAAATTACTAATATTTTCAAAAATATTTATTTTTTCGATTAATTTATTTCTATTTGTTTTATCATTTTGATACACCAATATTGCCTGAAAATTAGATTCAATTGAAATTTCAGATGAAATTTTAAACTTTAAGTCACCTTTAGTCAGCTTTAGGGGCCCTATTTCACCTACAAAATTACTTATCAAAACATCTGATTTATCTGCAAAGAAATTAAAACTTGCATTTTCTAGCTTAAAATTATCCGCTATATTAGCTTTAAATTTTTTTACTTTTCCCTTAGCTATAAAATTATCTAATAAATTATCTTTATCGAGAAAAATTTCTAATTCCGCATCTAATATTCCTTTGCTTAATTTATTTTTTATCAAACTTCTTGTATTGGAGGGTTTTAATTCCTTTGATATTTTTTTTAGCTGACTAATATCCAATTGATTAAAAATAATATTTATTTTTTTTATTTTTGGATCATTTTTAATAAGTGATATAAAATCCATGTAAACTTTAATATTTGTTGCAGGCACTAAAGTTTCTCTATAACTGATATTTGGGTTATTTGTTTCTAAAAATAAACTAATTTCATTTACATCTAGTTTAAATTTAATAGTGTTAAGTTTTACATTAATATCACTATTATTTTGATTAATTTTGGCTGATATAAAATTATTAAACTTTTTAGTTTCAATTCCAAAAGTTGACAGAATTACTCCAACAATAAGAAAAGTTGAAATAAGAAATAATAAAAATGAAAATAATAATTTTTTCATTATCTATTTTTTATACCTTCCTCTATAAATTGATCTATATTTCCATTTAAAACGCTAATAGGGTTAGTATTTTCTATTTTATTTCTCAAATCTTTTACTAGTTGATATGGTTGTAAAACATAAGATCTAATTTGATGTCCCCATCCAATATCTGTTTTTGAATTAAGTTCTTTTTGATTTTTTTCCTCTCTTTTTTGAATTTCAAACTCATACAATCTTGCTTTCAACATTTTATGACAAGTCTCTTTGTTTTTATGTTGAGACCTTTCGTTTTGGCACTGAACAACTATCTTTGTTGGAATATGAGTTATTCTTACAGCGCTATCAGTCGTATTAACATGTTGTCCACCCGCTCCGCTTGATCTGTAAGTATCAACCCGTAGATCTTTTTCATCAATTTTAATATCTATATTGTCCTCTACTGCTGGGTAAACCCAAACACTTGCAAAGCTAGTATGTCTTCTTGCTCCGCTATCGAAAGGAGAAATTCTTACCAATCTATGAACACCTGACTCGGATCTCATAAGTCCGTAAAGATAATCTCCATCAACTTTGATGGTAGATGATTTTATCCCAGCCTCATCTCCTTTGTGTTCACTGATTATTTGATATTTAAAATTTTTTTTATCAAACCATTTCAAGTACATTCTTCTTAGCATATCTGCCCAATCTTGACTTTCTGTACCACCTGCACCTGCATGTATTTCAAGATAAATATCTAAATCATCGTTTTCTCCCGAAAGAAAGCACTTAATTTCTCCTTTTTTGATATCATTGTGAATTTGATCTATCTTGTCGAAACAATCTTCAATAATTTCTTCGTTTTTTTCTTTAACAGCTAAATAATATAATTCTTCTAAATTATTAATTTCATTTAAAGAGAGTAAATAGGAATTTAGTATTTCCTCAAAGTTTTTTTTTTGCTTAACTGTTTTTTTTACTAATTCTTTATCTTTCCAAAAATTTTCGTTTAATGAAGTTTTTTCTAATTCTTTTAATTTTGACTCAACTTTGTGTTTATCAAAGATACCCCCTTATATTTTTGAGAGTTTTATTGATTATTAGCAATTTGGCTTCAAAATTTTGCATTAGTAAAATTGTCTAAATTTTATAAGTGTATCACGTCCATTAAAAGATATAGAATTGTTATTTTCAATACTAAGAATATCTTGTTTTTTTAAAGCTTCAATAATTGTTTTTTTATCTCCTGGGGATGATTTTAAGCCAGTATCATAGTTAAGTGAAGTTAAAAAAATGTTTTCAGGTATTTTGAAATCTTGAAAATCTTCTTTAAATAATGCATTTTCTACAAAATTCTTAAAAATTGGTAACGCTACTTTTGATCCAGTTTCAAATTTGCCAAGGGTTTTTGGGGAATCATAACCAATATATACACCTATAACTAAGTTAGACGAAAAACCTATGAACCATGCATCATAGTTATCATTTGTTGTACCAGTTTTCCCAGCTAAAGGAACATTTAGATTTTTTAATTTTTTTCCAGTACCTCTTTGAACCGCTCCTCTTAAGATAGATGTCATCTGATAGGCCGTTTCCTCAGTAATTATTTGTTCATTGGTGTTCTCAATAAAAGGAAGATTATCACTTTCTGTGATAAATTGATTGCAACCAACACATTTTCTAGTTTTAATTTTAAAAATAGTTTTCCCTCTTCTATCTTGAATTCTTGTTATCAAGTTAGGATCTATTTTTTTTCCTCCATTGACAAAAGGTGCATAGGCAGTTGTTAAGTTAATTAAAGTCGTTTCTGCTGCACCTAGAGAAACTGATAACAACTCAGGGATTTCATCGTAGATATCTAATTGTTTAGATAGATCTAATATTTTGTTTAAACCCAAAATTTTAGCTATTCTCACTGTCATTAAATTTCTTGAATATTCAATACCTTTTCTCAAAGTTGTTGGGCCATAGAATTTTTTACCATAATTCTCAGGTTTCCAATTTTTCAAACCTATTCCTTGACTTTCTACGAATGGCGCATCTAAAACTATAGTGTTTGGGGAAAATCCATTTTCTAAAGCAGCAGCGTATACGATAGGTTTAAAAGCAGAGCCAGGTTGTCTTTTTGCTTGAGTGACTCTATTAAACTCACTAGATTTAAAATTAAAACCGCCTACTAAAGCCTTAACATCTCCATTAAATGGGTCAATAACAACTATTCCTCCATTAACTTTTGGATATTGTTTTAAATTCCATAAATCTTTTTCTTTTTTTACAAAAATAATATCCCCTATTTGAAATGTAGCCGATATGGTTTTATCTTTTTTTAAAGCCCATTTTATTTTTTTTAATTTAATAGAAGCTTTTAATTTTTTTTTATCGATAGTAACAAATTCAATTTTTGTATCACTAATACTTGTTATCTCAGCAAATCTCCACTCAAGAGTAGGGTCTAACTTAAACTTATCAATTTTAGTTTTCCAAAATTTATCTTTTGTTTTATTAGTAATTGGTCCCCTCCAACCTCTTCTTTTATCGTAATTTTCTATTCCTTTTCTAAGAGAATTAATTGCTTGTGTTTGATAGAAAATATTCAAAGGTGTTTTAATACTTAGCCCTTGTGAATATAATTTTTCAAAACCATAATTCTCATTAACTATTCTTCTTACTTCCTCCGTATAGGAGTTGGCTTCATTAGCAATTTCAATTTTTCTTCTTTTTAGTTTTAAATTAGCCTCTTTAAATTTTTTTAATTCAGTCTTTGAAATAAAGTTATTTTCTTCTAAATTTTGTAGCACCAAATTTCTTCTAAATTTACTTAGTTCAGGAAATTTGTAAGGATTATATTTACTTGGAGCTTTTGGTAGGGCTGCTAACAAAGCTGCATCAGTATAATTTAATTCTTTAATTGACTTATCAAAATATTCCAAGCTTGCAGCCGCAATACCATATGTGCCCTGACCTAAATAAATTTGATTTAAGTATAATTCTAAAATTCTTTCTTTTGAATAAGCTCTTTCAATTCTAAATGCTAATATAGCCTCTTTAATTTTTCTCTTAATTGACACTTCATTTGTTAAAAGGAAATTTTTTGCTACTTGTTGTGTTATTGTTGATGCGCCCTCTAATCTTTTGTTTTGAGAGATATTTTTCAAATTTTTGAATATAGCTCTTACAATACCTTTAGCGTCAATGCCTGGATGATTAAAAAAATTCTTATCCTCAGCTGAAAGAAATGAGTTTATAACTATTTCTGGGATAGACTCATAAGGAACAAATAATCTTTTTTGTAATGCATATTCTGCAATTAGCTTTCCATCATCCGAATAGACCCTGCTCGAAATTGGAGGTTGATAATTCGAGAGCTTTTTGTAATCAGGTAGGCCAATGGAAAAGTACCACAATGTAGAAAAAGCAAATATCAACAGAAATACGAAAAAAATAATTACAAATTTTATTGAGAAATTTAGAAATTTTAGCATAATTGTTTATTAATTATAAATTTGACCTTCTTTAGGCATATAGATTTAAATATGTGTATTTATTTGTAAAATCGTATAAAATAATACTTATGATAATAGAAAAATTCAAAGCTTTCAAAAAATTTAAAGGAATTCAATTAAAATGGAAAAAAATTTATATATTGATGCTTCGCATCCTAACGAAACACGTATTGTTCTTAAAACAAACAGCACTATCGAAGAGTATGAGTTTGAAGACAAAAACAATTTAAATTTTAAAAATAATATTTATTTAGGTACAATAAGTAGAGTTGAGCCATCTTTACAAGCTGCATTTATTAATTTTGGAAGAGAGAGACATGGTTTTTTAGCATTTAATGATATCCAGTCGGATTACTACCAAATACCCTCCGAAGATAAGGAAAAAATTAAAGAAGCAGAGGAAGAAATAAGAGAAAACTTAAAAAATAAAAATATCGAAGAAAATCAAGAAAGTCCCCAGCAGAATATTGAAAATGAAAATAATGATCCACTAATTAAGAATGAAGAAAATACTGCCACTCTTAATGGTGAAAATAAAAAACAAGAGTATAGAGAGGAAGTAAAAAAATCTTTTGGTATTAAAAGATATAAAATTCAAGAAGTGATCAAACCAGGCCAGGTTATTCTTGTGCAAGTCATTAAAGAGGAGAGAGGTCAAAAAGGTGCTGCTCTTACCACTTTTATTTCTTTGGCAGGTAAATATATGGTTTTAATGCCTAACACTCCTAAAGGTGGTGGTATTTCTAGAAAAATTTTCAGCGCATCTGATAGGCAAAAAATAAAAAGTATTTTAAATGAAATCGAGATACCCAATTCTATGGGTGCAATTGTAAGAACTGCCGGTGCTAATAAAACTAAAAATGAAATCGAAAAAGATTTTAAGAATACACTGAAGACTTGGGAGGACATAAAAAATAAAGCATTGGACTCAAACGCACCATCTCTAGTTTATGAAGAGGGAGATATAATTAAAAGAACTCTCAGAGACACTTATGATAACGATACAAAAAATGTTTATATCGATGGAAATGATGCATATCAAAAAGCTAAAAAATTTATGAAAGAATTAATGCCAAGAAATGTAAAAAATATTAAAAAATACAGAGGTAAAATACCTTTATTTCATGATGCAAATATCGAAAAACAATTAAATAATATTTTTGAACCTACTGTGAAGCTTAAATCAGGAGGCTATATTGTTATTAATCCTACTGAAGCATTAGTGGCTATTGATATTAATTCAGGACAATCTACAAAACAAATTAATATTGAGAAAACTGCCCTTAATACGAATTTAGAGGCTGCTGAGGAAATAGCACATCAAATAAAACTAAGAGATTTATCAGGTCTTATTGTAATTGATTTCATAGATATGATGAATTTTTACAATAGAAGAATGGTGGAAAAGAAAATGCGAGAAAGTATAAGAAAGGATAGAGCAAGAATTCAAATAGGTAGAATTAGTAATTTTGGTTTGCTAGAAATGACAAGACAACGATTAAGAGAAGGCTCAATAAAATGGGAAACTCAGTTGTCTATTGGATCTTTTTCACAAAAAGTTCTTAAAAAGATTCAGTTGTTAGCGTTTGGTGATAAAGTCAAAATAATAAAATCTTACATACCTGAGAAAGTTAAGATATTTATTGAAAAAAACTTAATTGAGGAATTAAAATATTTTCAAAAAAAATATTCATTTAAAGTTGAAATTTTATCAGACAAGGAATTAATAATACCTGAATATAAAATTGACTTATTAAATAAATCAAAAAAAATAATTAATTCTTTTGAAAATATTAACAAAATAAAAGAGGTCAAAAAATCAAAAGAAGAAAAAGGGAAAAAGGACTCAGTAAAATCTAAGAAATTTTCGAAAAAAACCAAAACAAAAACAAAACTTAGAACTCTCTGGGTTAGAAGAAAAAAGAAGAGTTAGATTATACCTTTTGAAGGTGAGCTAGCTGAGGCAAAATAATTTTTTTCCATTCTGCCAGCTAAATACGAATTTCTCCCTGATACCACTGCATCTTTAAAAGCTTTTGCCATTTGAATTGGTTTTTTTGCTTTAGCTATTGCGCTATTTATTAAAACTCCATCACACCCAAGCTCCATTGCAATAGTCGCATCAGATGCCGTTCCTATTCCCGCATCTACTATAACTGGAACTTTCGATTGTTTTATAATAAGTGAAATATTTACTTTGTTCTGTATCCCCAAACCTGAACCAATTGGGGAAGCTAAAGGCATAATTGCTGACGCTCCTATATCTTCAAGTTTTCTCGCAAGCAGAGGGTCATCTGTGCAATAAACCATCACCTTAAATCCCTCTTTAACTAAAGTATTAGTAGCTTGGATTGTTTCAATCATATTAGGAAATAGCGTTTTTTTATCTCCAAGAACTTCTAGTTTAACAATTTTCCAGCCTCCCATCTCTCTCGCAAGTCTTAAAGTTCTTAACGCCTCAGCAGAATTGAAACAACCAGCAGTATTAGGAAGAAAAGTTATTTTTTTAGGATTTATAAAATCAGAAAGCATTGGTTTTTTTTTATCCGTTATGTTTACTCTTCTCACAGCAACTGTAACCATTTCAGCTCCAGAGGCTGTAATTGCTTTTGCGGTCTCAGAAAAACTCTTATACTTTCCTGTACCTATAATAAGTCTAGAATTTAATCTTAAGTTAGCTATTTTCAAAATATCTTTTTTCATTTTAACCACCACCAATAAAATGAACTATCTCAATTTTATCTTTATTTTTAATAAATTTTTTACTGTAATTTGTCTTTGGAATAATTTTCCCATTGTGCTCTACAGCTATTCTTTTTTTATTTAATCTATATTTTTTTAACAATGCCATTAAAGAAATGTTGGATTTAATTGCGATTTTTTTTCCATTTAATTGTATTTTTGCCATAATTGAGTTATTCAATGATTATAAATAGTTCTAATGAAAATTATAATTCTTAATGGCCCAAATCTCAACCTTTTAGGTGAAAGAGAAGAAAAACAATATGGGACCATAACTTTAAAAAAAATAGAAAAGAATTGCGTCGACTTTGCAAAAGAACATGGTCTAGAACTGACCTTTTTTCAATCTAATATTGAAGGTGAATTAGTAGAAAAGATTCAGAAATCAAGAAATAATAATAATGGATTGATAATTAATGCAGGAGGATACACACATACTTCTGTTGCTATTCACGATGCGTTAAAGATATTGAAAATACCTATAATTGAATTGCATATTAGTAATATTTATAATAGAGAAGAATTTAGACATAAATCTTTAATAAGCAAAGTGGCTAGAGGAGTTATTTGTGGTTTTGGAGCATCAGGTTACGTAATGGCTCTAAGCGCTATGAAAAATTATTTAAAAAATGAAAATTGATAAAAAATTAATAAAAGAATTAGTGGAAAACTTAAAAGAGTTTAATCTTACAGAACTTGATTATCAAGATGGTCAAACTAGAATTAAAGTTTCAAAAGCATCAAGGTCTATGGAAAAATCCACTACCAGTGCAGTAGTTTCACAAAATAAAGCTGTATTAAATACGTCAGATAACAATGAAGGTATAAGAGTGAAGTCACCTATCATTGGTACAGCTTATTTGGCACCGGAGCCAGGGGCAAAAAAATTTGTCAAAATTGGAGATAAAATTAAAAAAGGTCAAACAGTAATGATTGTAGAGGCAATGAAAACTATGAACCATGTGCCCTCTACTGCGGATGGTGAAGTAAAAAAAATACTCGTTGAGGACGGTCAACCTGTAGAATTTGGTCAAACGTTAGTTCTTTTGAAATAATTTAATGTTTAAAAAGGTTTTAATTGCTAATAGAGGCGAAATAGCAGTTAGAGTGATAAGAGCTTGTAAAGAATGGGGCATTAAAACTGTAGCTGTGCATTCAAATGTAGATACAGAGTCAATGCATGTGAGATTGGCTGATGAGAGTGTTTGTATCGGCTCACATCAACCTCAAAATAGTTATCTTAATATTTCCTCTATAATGTCTGCAGTTGATTTAACAGGAGCTGAAGCTATACATCCTGGTTATGGATTTTTATCTGAAAATGCAAAATTTTCCGAGATAGTACAAAAACATGGTATTAAGTTTATAGGACCTAGCTCTAATATAATTTCACAAATGGGAGATAAAATACAAGCAAAAAAAATTGCGAAGAAATATGGATTACCTGTGATAGAAGGATCAGAAGGCGGAGTTAAAAATATTCATGAGGCAAAATCATTGTGTAAAGAAATCGGTTACCCAATTTTAATCAAAGCTGCCGGAGGAGGAGGAGGAAAAGGAATGAAAATAGTTGAAGAAGAAAGTCAATTAGAAAATTTATTCTTAACAGCAAAATCAGAAGCTAAAAAATTTTTTAACAACGATGAATTATATATAGAAAAATACTTTAAAAATCCTAGACATATAGAAGTACAAATAATGTCTGGTAAAAATAGAACAGTACATTTAGGTGAAAGAGATTGCTCTGTTCAGCGAAGACATCAAAAGCTAATTGAGGAAACACCAAGTCCTGTTCTATCTGAAGAACAAAGAAAAGATTTATTAGAAAAGACTGTGAAAATGGTTGAACAGATTAATTATGAAGGCGCTGGAACAGTAGAGTTTATTTTTGAAAATGGTAAATTCTATTTTTTAGAAATGAATACCAGAGTTCAAGTTGAACACCCAGTTACAGAGGTTCAAACTGGGATAGATATTGTAAAAGAGCAGTTATGGATAGCATTCACTGGTGATACAGCTTTAAAGCAAAGTGACATTAATCCAAGAGGTCACTCGATCGAATGTAGGATAAATGCTGAGAATCCAGCTTTGGATTTTCAACCAAGTCCAGGAGTCATAAGTGTATGCCATCAACCTTCCGGATTTAGAACAAGAGTTGACGGATCCATATTTCAAGGATGCAAAATCACTCCTTATTATGATAGTCTTATAGCTAAAGTGATATGTAAGGGTAGAAATCGCACAGAGGCTATTCAAAGGACTTTGAGATCATTAGATGAGTTTGTTTTAGAAGGTATAACTACAACTATTGATTTACATAAAAAGATTTTAAACCACGAGAAATTTATTAATTCAAATTTTGATACTAATTGGCTTGGAAAAGAGAAATTTTATTAAGTTCGATAACAGTTAACTAGTTGCAAATCATAGATTGCATGATCAAACGGAGTCAAATTAGGGTCAGATGCAAAAGTCCAACCATTAAATATAAAAACTTTTTCGTTATCATTTTTTGTAAAGTCTTTTACCTGCATATACGCTACATCTTCAATTTTGTTATTTACCTCTACTTTTCCACATTTTAAAATTTTAATTTCTAAAGGGCCAAATTTTTTTGTTTCGTTTAGATTTACAAGAATTCTCGAAGACTTAGCCGTAATTTTGTCTAAACCAATCAGAACTGCATGTGAAGATTGTATTTGATTATTTTTTTTCTTTTTTATTTTAATTTTATCTTGTTTTTGAAAATTTTCACTTTTATTTTCTAATTCCTCAAAACTCGGCTTAATCTCATTTAGATTGATTAAAGGAGAAGTTGTTATTTTATCTTCTGCTAGAGTAAGTTCGATGGAATTTAGTGAAAAGACCAAAAATGTTAAAATTATTTTACAATTATTTCCAAGACTCATATTTTTTTTTAATTACATTTTTAGCAATTTTAACAGGTTTGTAACTATTCTTTGTTCCAGTTTTATTTTCTGAATGATCTTTTTGCCAACTATATTTTTTTGATGTATTTTCGTCTGGTATTTTGTCAATTGTATGGTGTATCCATAAATACCAGTCTGTTGTTATTTTTGTGGCTTCTACAGTGCCAGAATAAATTACCCATCTCTCATCTCTTTTATTCTTATAATACTTGTTTCCAAAATTATCTTTTCCAACGTAGATACCAGTAAAAAAAGTTTTTATAAAAGTTCCGAATGTTTGATTATTCCACCAGGTAAAAATAGGTTTTAAAAACATTTTAAAATTTTAAATCCACACAATTCATAAGTGTATTAATATACGATAGACACTAATAGAATTAATATATATCTTATGTATCAAGGATTCCATAAAAATTTATGAAAAAATTTATTGTTGAGACTTTCTATACTTGCACATTTAAAACCGTTCATAAACTTGACAATTTAAATGAGAAAGAGCTTGAAAAAATTGATAATAGAACTGACGGAGAGGTCGAGGTTATAGACGTTAAATTGAATAATAGAAAAACTAAGAGTCTTAGCGATAAAACCAGTAAAGGAAAAATTGCTGAGAGTGTAAACAGTTCTCAAGCTAGTTCCTTGAAAAATTCAGATAATAAAATCAAAAAAGAAATTTCAAATAGTTTTAATAGTGAGATTAAAACCAAAAATAAGGCGAGATTCAAGATGCCAGATAGAAGGAAAGGTTACATTCAAAAAGCTCAGATTGGAGATCATAAGGTATACCTACACACTGGAGAATATGATGATGGTAAAATTGGAGAAATTTTTATAGACACAAATAAAGAGGGAGAATTAGTAAAAGCTATGATGAATAATTTTGCTATAGCAATCTCACTTGGATTACAGTACGGGGTACCTCTAGAAGAATATGTTGATGCTTTTATAGATACAAAATTTGAACCATCAGGAAATGTTACTGGAAATGACAGAATTTTAAGCGCTTCTTCGATACTAGATTATGTCTTTAGAGAATTAGCTATTTCTTATTTAGGTAAAGAGGAACTGGCTCACACCCCTTCTATAGCTAATGCAAAAAGTGTTTCAAATGAAACGACTGATGATAAGTTTCTCAAAATTGTAAAAAATATTACGTCTAAGGGCTTCGTAAGAAGTAATTTAGAAGAAAAGCTTGTAGATCTTTCAGATGTAAGGATTAATCTTAAAACAAAAAATTAGTCCTTTTTAATATCAGTTTTTATTCCAAGTTCTTTTAATTGAGTTTTATCAACTTCTGAAGGAGCCTGCATCATTAAATCTTGTGCATTTTGATTCATTGGAAAAAGAGTAACCTCACGAATATTCTTTTCATTTGCTAATAACATTACAATCCTGTCCACACCCGGAGCTATTCCACCATGTGGTGGAGCTCCATAACTTAATGCATTAATCATTCCTGAGAATTTGTTATTAACCTCTTTTTTATCATATCCAGCTATAGCAAATAATTTGTACATTAATTCAGGTATATGATTTCTTATTGCTCCTGATGACAACTCAATACCATTACATACAATATCATACTGGTATGCCTTAATTTCTAAGGGTTTTTCAAAATTTAAGTTTTGAATATTTCCTTGTGGCATAGAAAAAGGATTATGACTAAAAATAATTTTTTTATTTATTTCATCATACTCAAACATGGGATAATCTATTATCCAGCAAAATGCGAAACTGTCCGTGTCAATTATATTTAAATCTTCAGCTATTTTATTTCTAGCAACAGAGAGAATCTTTTCTACCTCTTTTTTCTTTCCACAGGCAAGAAAAATGCTATCACCAACTTCAGCACCGCAGTTTTTCATTATTTCTTTTAATGAAGCCTCGCTAAAAAATTTTCCTACAGGCCCTTTACCTTTTATGCCTGGGTCTTTTTCTAGCGTAAAATAAGCCAAGCCGGATGCTCCTTGTTCTTTAGCCCACTTATCGATATTATCAAAAAAACTTCTAGGTTTATTATTGGTATTTTTTGTAATTATCGCTCTTACTTCTGCGCCGGTTTTCACCAATTTTTTAAATATATCAAATTTTACATCGTCTCTAGTAAATATGTTTGTAATATCTTTAATTATTAAGGGATTTCTTAAATCTGGTTTATCGGTACCATACTTCATCATGGCTTCCTTAAAAGGTATTCTGGGAAACTTTTTAAATAAGATTTTTTTACTTGAAAAATTTTGAAATAAATTAAGCATTAATTTTTCTACAACTTCAAAAACATCTTCCTGTTCAACAAAAGACATCTCAAGGTCAAGTTGGTAGAACTCTCCAGGGCTTCTATCTGCTCTCGCATCTTCATCTCTAAAACAAGGAGCTATTTGAAAATATTTGTCAAAACCAGAGACCATGATTAATTGTTTAAATTGCTGAGGAGCTTGTGGTAATGCGTAGAACTTTCCAGGATTTAATCTGCTAGGCACCAAAAAATCTCTTGCTCCTTCAGGGCTTGAAGAAGTAAGAATAGGAGTTTGATACTCTAAAAAACCTAAATTTAACATTTCAGATCTAATAAAAGAAATTACTTTTGATCTCAAAACAATATTATTATGAATTTTTTCTCTTCTTAAATCTAGGAATCTATATTTAAGTCTAATTTCCTCAGGATAGTTTTGTTCTCCGAACACAGGTATAGGTAATTCATTTGAGTTTGATATAACTTCTAATGATTGAATTGAAACTTCTATCTTTCCAGTTTTAAGATCTCTGTTTTCTGTCCCTTCAGCTCTTTTAATTACTTTTCCTATAATTTTTAAAACCGACTCTGGCTTAATTTTTTCTAAAATTGGAAAAAACTTATTATTATTTTCAATAACACATTGAGTGATGCCATAATGATCTCTCAAATCAATAAATAACAAATTACCGTGATCTCTTTTTCTGTGTAGCCAACCAGATAGGCGTACCTCTTTATCAATTTCTTTCTCAGTTAATTGAGAGCAGTTATGAGTTCTATATTTATTCATTTAAGTACTTTTTTTATTAAATTAATATTAATTGATTTTCCAGAAGATAAAGATAATTCATCAACATCTTTGATAAATTTAAACATTTTTTCATAAGATCGATCAATATTTTTAACAATATAATCTGACCATTTTGGATTAAAACTAATTTGTTTATCAGAAAAGGTCTTGGAAATAATTACTTTTAATAATTCATCTGTTGGAAGATCTATCCCTATATATACAAAACTATTAATTCTTGATTGCAGATCAGCAAGTTGAAAACTATTTTTTTTTATGGGTAAAATACTATTTATTAAAATATAGTTTTCTAACTGTTTGGATTGGTTAAGAATAGAATAAAATAATTTTTCGTTTATCTTATCATTAAAATTCTCTATAATTAAGCATTCTATATTATTCAGATCGCTTATCACTTTATCGTTTATTTCTTTCTGATCTACAATTTTTATTTCTTTTATTTTATTAGATAAAATTTTTGATAAATGTGTTTTGCCAGAACCAGATGCACCAAAAATATTAAACCATTTCCCTGGCCAATTTGGCCAACTTTCTATCAGTTTATACGCGGCAAAATTATTATTAGCCACGTAAAAATCTTGTTCGAAATATCTGGTTTTGAAGGGAAATTTAAAAACTAATTGACTCATTATAAAATTTTAAAGCTCCATTCATCTCCTATTAAACTTAAAATTATATTTTGCTTTTCTAATTGTCGAATGATGCTATTCAACTTTCCAAGGTATTTTATTTTAATAAATACGTATTCATTATTAAACTCTTGTACATAAATATTTAAAATCATATCAATTTTATCCAATCTTTTTCTTAGATCTACCAAATTGTTTTCATCATTTACTTTTAATTTTGTGTTTAAAAAAGATGGAGTTCTAATATCAATCAGATTTTGCTCTTTTATTATATTTGTAATTTCATCGCTTAAATATTTAATAATTTCTAAATTTTCATTATTTTCGTTTAATTTAGATTTTTCAATAATGATATTTTTACCTATATCTTTTCCTAAAATTCTCAATTTTAAGTAAGTTTTTATATTTTTCGATTTTAAATCTTCAATTAATATAAAGGCTAAATTTTTATTAGGATATTCAAAAAACAAATCTTTTAAATTGATGCCAATCAAATTATCTTTATGAAAATTTATTTTTTGAACAACCTCAATATTTTCTATAGGTAAAATAAAATCAATTATTTCACTCTTAAAGTCTTTATTCCAATTTGTATAAAAAAAGTTCTGATTATAAATATAAATTTCATTATCTTTTTTGAGCAAAGGTAAAAGGTAAACTTCTTTATTGGTTATTTTTGAGTAATTTATTCCAGTTTTATAAAATAAATCATGTAATTTATCTTTATCGAAAAAAATATTAAAATTAATTTTATCTTTATCTTCTTTATCAAGATCGTTTAGTACCTGATAGTAGGACACCAGTTCTTTTACCTTGGGTAAGCTTAATTGAGATAATCTTTTTTTATCCTCTTCTAAAAGTATTTTATCGATTAATTCTAGAAAGCCCTTTTTTATAGCTCGATTTGCAAGTACCTCATTTGAAATACCAGGCTTTTTGACTAATTTAATATTATTAACATTAAAAATATTTTCAACTGATAAAACATTTCCAGTTTCAAAAAAAATAATTAAAATAAGGAAATATATTTTTAAAAATTTCATAAATAATTAAATATCATTTAATAATGAAAAAAATACAAAACAGTTATAAAAAAAGTGGTGTAAATATTTCATTAGCAAATAAATTAGTTAAACACATATCTAAATTATCAAACAAAGTTGACAAAAAAATGAAAAAAGCAACCAATAGTAGTGTAATTGGTGGTTTTGGATCTTCATTTGATATAAGTAAATATAAAATTAATGATCCTATAATAGTTTCATGTACAGATGGTGTTGGTACAAAAATCGAATTAGCTAATAAATTTCAGAAATATGACACGATCGGAATTGATTTAGTTGCAATGTGTGTAAATGATTTAATTGTACAAGGAGCAAAACCTTTATTTTTTTTGGATTATTTAGCTGTTGGTAAATTAAACTTAAAAAAAACTAAGAAAATTTTAAAAGGAATTTTCAAAGGTTGTTCAATCTCAAAATGTAAATTAGTCGGAGGAGAAACAGCAGAAATGCCTGGAGTATATGCAAAAGATAAATTTGATTTGGCAGGTTTCAGCGTAGGAATTGTTTCTAAAAAAAAAATTTTAAGTAAGAAAAAAGTGAGACAAAATGATATTATTTTAGCAGTACCTTCGAACGGTGTTCACTCCAATGGTTTTAGTTTGATAAGAGAAATATTGAAAAAAAATCAAATAAACAAAAAATTGAGAAACGAACTTCTTAGACCTACAAAAATTTATACAGAAGAAGTTTTAAAGCTTGCAAAGAAAAATTTAATAAATAGCGCAGCACATATTACTGGTGGAGGATTAGTTGAAAATTTATTAAGATCTGTCCCAAAACAATTATCAATAAATATAGATCTTTCAAAAATAAAGATATCTAATATTTTTAAGTGGCTAAAAAATAAAAATATTTCTGAGGAGGAAATGATGAAGACATTCAATTGTGGTGTGGGTTTCTGTCTGGTAGCGCCAAAAAAAAATATAAATAAAATCAAGAAATCATTTTCAAAAAAATATATGCCCTATGAAATTGGTTTTATTTCAAAAAAAGGTAAAAAAGTAAAATTGACAAATTCTTTAAAATGGTAAAAAAAAATACATGTATTTTTATATCTGGTAATGGAACTAATTTAAAAAATCTAATTCTTCAAACCAGAAATTGTAATTTTCCCATTAACATAAGGCTAGTTATTTCAGATAAAAGAAGTGCATTAGGTATTAAATATGCAAAATTACACTCTATACCTTATATTTTTATAGACTCCAAAATCCGAAATAACGATATCCATGTTATTCAAATTTTAAAAAAACACAGGATAAAATTTGTTTGTTTAGCTGGTTATATGAAAATTTTATCAAAAAGGTTTTTGAGAGAGTTTGGCAATAAAATAATTAATATTCATCCTTCTCTTTTACCAAAATTTAAAGGTTTAAATACCTATTCTAGAGTTTTAAGAGGGAAAGAAAGAAAAACTGGATGTACTGTACATTATGTAAATGAAAAGTTAGATAGTGGGAATATAATTCTTAAAAAAAGTTTTTTTGTTAACTCTGACGATGATGAAAAATCTCTGAAGCGTAAAACTCAAATTTTAGAATATAAAGCTTTTCCGGAAGCAATAGTAAAAATATTTAGATATAATTAATTTTTAAAAAAAAAATTAATTTCTTTTTTCGCGTTCTGAATAGAGTCAGATCCATGTACAGAATTTTTATCGATTGAAATTCCATACATTTTTCTTAAAGTATTTTCTTCTGCATTTTTAGGATCTGTTGCTCCCATGAGTTTTCTATTTTCTATAACTGCATTTTGACCCTCCAAAATCATTACAACGATAGGTCCGGAAGACAAATAATTGCATAAATCATTATAAAAAGGTTTTGATTGATGAACTTTGTAAAACTCAGCTGCTTCATCTTTAGTGATATGTATTTTCTTGCTATCCTTTATTTTTAAATCATTATTAATATAAAAATTTTTAATATCCTCTATAAGGTTTCTTTCAACTGCATCAGGTTTTATAATTGATAGAGTTTGCTCGAAATTACTCATAATTATCTTCGATAAGTTTGTTTAATAACCTAACTCCAAAACCAGTGGCACCTCCAGAGTTTAATGCGCCTCCATATTTTGAAAAAGCCATACCTGCAATATCTAAATGAGCCCAAGGAGTTTTATTAATAATAAATCTTTGCAAAAATTGAGCAGCTGTTGTTGATCCTGCACCACCTACGTAGTTAATGTTTTGCATATCAGCATTTTTTGAATTTATTAGTTTATCATAATTTTTATGTAAAGGCATTCTCCATACCTTTTCCTCAACTTTTTTTCCTGCATTGCAAATTTGATTAGACAACTTATCATTATTAGAAAATAATCCTGCATACTCAGATCCTAAACAAACTATTATAGCGCCAGTCAGTGTTGCTAAATCAATTATAAATTCTGGTTTATATTTATTTTCAGTAAAAGTTAATGCATCTGCTAAAACTAATCTTCCCTCAGCATCTGTATTTAATACTTCGATAGTTTTACCGCTAAATGATTTTACAATATCTCCAGGTCTTTGCGCATTTCCGCTAACCATATTTTCAACAAGACCTACAACACCAACAGCATTTATTTTAGCTTTTTTTAAAGCCAAATTTTTCATTAAACCTACCACTGTAGCTGAGCCTGCCATATCATAAGTCATGTCCTCCATAAATTTTGCAGGCTTTAAA
>MDTG01017079.1_pt1 | contig 20060 bp, 15 predicted proteins | sample 811421 | NCBI WGS metagenome assembly MDTG01 (sample SAMN05326645, study PRJNA326480) | marine metagenome | isolation source: seawater | place: Pacific Ocean: South East | collected 2011
CGGTCGGCAGCACCGCCGAGATCGACGTGGACGGCCACACCATCACCGTCTTCGGCGCCTCCGCCGGCGACTTCTCCTCGGCTGACTTCATCTTCAGCTGACACCGCCGAACGCCGGTGCAACGCAACGAGCAGGGGCCCGCCAAAACGGCGGGCCCTTCGCATGTCGTAGAGACTGTCAGAGAGACGCCGGAGAGCCCGGCGCGATTTCGCTGCGAGCGCGCTAGTCGCGCATCAGCTCCTGGTGGAAGCGGATGCCCTCGGCCACGTCTTCGAACCAGACGAGCCGGCCCTCGTTCAGCACCGTCACGTAGTCGCACAGCCGCTCGACCTGCCCCAGCGCGTGGGTCACCATGATGGCGCTGCAATCGTCCATGCGGTCGCGGAACAGCGCCTCGCTCTTGCGCCGGAAGCCTGCGTCGCCGACGGCGGTGATCTCGTCGATCAGGTAGGTGTCGAAGCGGATGCCCATGGAGACGCCGAAGGCCAGCCGCGCCCGCATCCCCGAGGAATAGCTGCGCACCGGCAGGTGGAAATGACCGCCGAGCTCGGCGAAGGTCTCGACGTAAGCACAGAGCTCGTCGGTATCGACGCCGTAGACCCGGGCGATGAACCGGGTGTTCTGCGCGCCGGTCATGTCGGGATGGAAGCTTCCGGCGAAGCCCACCGGCCAGGAGATCGACCCGTCCGAGACGACCCGGCCGGAATCCGGCGACATCGACCCCGCGATCATCCGCAGCAGGCTCGATTTCCCCGCCCCGTTGCGCCCGAGGATCGCCACCGTGCTGCCGGTGGGAAACTCGGCCGTGACGTTGTCGGCGACCACCTTGGTCTGGCCCCCGAGACGATAGACTTTCGTGAGGTTCTCGAGCCGGATCATTTCCGGTCGCGCAGCGCGTAGAAGACCATCGCGCCGACGGCCCAGGTCAGGAACAGCCCCAGCCCCACGAGCAGCGACAGCACGCCGCGCTCGGGGTATTCCGGGGTCTCGGGCATGGTCGGCTCGACGTAGCTCGCGAGGTAGCGCGACTTGCGCTGCGCCTCGGCCACCGACGCGTCGTAGGCGCCGCGCGCCGAGACATAGCTTTCCTCGGCGAATTTCACGTCGACCGCGAGGTCCTCGAACTCGGAGACCAGCCGCGAGTAATCCTCGAGCTCGGAGGTGCCGCCGCCGCCCTCGCCGAAGCGCGCGCGCTCGTCGGCGATGCGATCGCGGATCACCTCGACCCGCTTGCGGGCCTGCACCACGCGCGGGTCGTCCTCCGAGGTCGCGCCCTGGCGCAGCAGGTCGAGCTCGATCAGCGCCTCGGCAAGCTGGCCCTGCAGCGTGTTCACCAGCCCCATGCGGCCCTGCACGTCGGCCTGCGGGTCGACGATCTGGGTCCGTGAGCGGAAGCTGGTCATCGCGCGACGCGCCTCCTTGAGCTGCGCGATGGCGCTGTCGAGCTCTTCGCGGGCGTAGGCGGTGGCATCCTCCCGGGCGATGGCCGAGAGCTGGTTGATCATGTTGCTGCTGGCGTCGAAGATCGCCACCGAGATCGCATGCGCGTCCTCGGCGGTGAAGGCCCGCACCTGCACCTCGAGCAGCTTGCTGGCGCTGTCGTAGGAGACCTGCACCATGCGGTTCCAGTAGGCGACGAGATCCTCGATCGAGGGAGAGGCCTGAAGCGTGAAGACCGGGTCACCCTCGCGCTGGTAGATCGAGACGAGGTCGAGCTGGTCATTGACCGCGCGCACCATCTGCTGGCTCTGGATGAACTCATAGAGGATGTCGGTGTCCGACGAGCTCGATCCCGAGAGGTCGGAGATCCCGCCGAGGAACTCGACCGCCGAGCCCATCTCTTCCTTGCGCACCGAAAAGCCGGTGCGAGAGGCGTACTGGTCGAGGGCCATGGTATTCAGATACCACATCGTCGCGGCGAGCGGCGCGACGACGATCAGCAGGAAGGACAGCAGCAAGCCGTAGTGGCGGCGGCGCAGCGGCGCGGAGCCGGAGCGCTGGGGACGCAGGGCCCCCTGGGCAGCGGGTTGCGCGGGGGGAGGGGTCTGCTCTTTCAATCTGGAACTCTTCTGCGTCGGAGTGCTAATCGTGAGATCGCAATTGCCCTTCGGCTTAGCAGGAACCCCGAGGGAAAACCAGTTCCCAGAGGCACCCAGGAGCACCATGGCCCACGCACCGCAATCCCCCCGAGAACTTCGCGCCGTCCGCACCATCGCGGCCCTTGTCCTGCGCGAGATGGGCACCACCCACGGCCGCGCGATCGGCGGCTACCTCTGGGCGATCCTCGAGCCCGTCGGCGGGATCCTGCTGCTGACGCTGGCCTTCTCGATGGCCTTCCGGTCGCCGTCGCTGGGAACCAACTTCCCGCTGTTTTACGCCTCGGGCCTGCTGCCCTTCCTGATGTACATAGACCTCAGCCAGAAGATCTCGGTCACGATCCGCTTCTCGAAGGCGCTGCTGTTCTACCCGGCGGTGACCTTCATCGACGCGCTTCTGGCCCGGCTGCTGATCAACGGGCTGACGCAGATCCTGATCTTCTGCCTGGTGCTGGGCGGGATCCTGGTGCTCTACGACGTGCGGGTGATGCTGGACATCCCGGCGCTGGTGCTGGCGCTGAGCATGGCCATCGCCCTGTCGGTGGGGATCGGCACGATGAACTGCTTCCTGCTGTCGCTCTACCCGACGTGGGAGCGGGCCTGGGCGATCCTGAACCGGCCGCTGCTGCTGATCTCCTGCATCTTCTTCATCTTCGACGACATCCCCGAGCCCTTCAAGAGCGTGCTCTGGTACAACCCGCTGGTGCATATCATCGGCCAGACCCGCAAGGGCATCTACAGCTTCTACAACGGCGATTACGTCTCGCCGGCCTATGTCTTCGGGATCGCCCTCGTCACCTTCGCCTTCGGGCTGGTGATGCTGCGCAAGCACTACAAGACCATCATCAACACCTGATCCGGCGGCCCCTCCGCAGGCCGCCGGTTCGCCGCGAAACAGACCCTGTTCCGGCGGAAGGGGGGCCGATCTCGCGGCCCTGCACCCTGCCCTGCCCCGGCTCGCCCGCCCCTCAGACGAAGAGGAAATCCGAGGCGTGCAGGTCGCCCGCCGCAAGGCCCTCGAAGCGGATGGCGAAGCCCGGGGCGGTCAGTTCGACGAAGCCGTCACCCTCGGTCAGGGTGAAGCCCGAGAAGCCGCCCGGGCCGTCGCGGATCAGCACCCGGTCCTCGCCCGGCACGAAGTCGGTGATGCGGTCGAGCCCACCGGCGTCGCCCGAACCGAAGACGAAGACATCGGCGCCCTCGCCCCCGGTCAGCGTGTCGGCATCGGCGCCGCCGTTCAGCGTGTCGTTGCCCATGCCGCCGTCGAGCGCGTCCTGCCCCGCCGCTCCGGCGAGGAAGTCGAACCCATCGCCGCCCCAGACAAGGTCGTCACCGCCACCCGCGCCGATCACGTCGTCGCCTGCCCTGCCCCAGATCGCGTCGCGTCCGAGCCCGCCGCCGAGGCTGTCGTCGCCCGCGCCGCCGTCGACGGTATCGTCCCCGAAGCTGCCCGCCAGCGTGTCGTCGCCGAGACCCCCGCGTACGATGTCGGCGCCGTAGCCGCCCGAGGCGACATCGTGGTTGTCGCCGGCCTCGATCAGGTCGTCTCCGGTGCCGGCACCGATCACGTCATTACCCGTGTCGCCGTAGAGACTGTCGTCGCCCTCACCGCCGCCCATGGAGTCGTTGCCGGGCCCGCCATGCGCGATGTCGTTGCCCGCGCCCGCGGCGATGTTGTCGTGGTTGTCGCCGCCGTCGAGGCTGTCGTTCCCGTCCCGGCCCAGCAGCGAGTCGTTGCCCTGCCCGCCGAGGATGGTGTCATCGCCGCCACGCCCGTCGAGGAAGTCGTTGCCGCGCCCGCCGTCGAGGCTGTTGGCGGCGGCGCTGCCCGCCAGCCGGTCGGCCATGGTCGAGCCCGTCACCCCCTCGATCCCCGAGAAGCTGTCGCCCTGCGCCGCGCCCGCGTTGTCGCCCGGCGCCACCATGTCGAGCACCACGGCGCGGGTCGCGTCGGCGTAGCTCGCGATGTCATGCCCGGCGCCGCCGTCGAAGACATCGTTGCCGTCGAAGCCGCGCAGCGTGTCGTTGCCCGCGCCGCCCGACAGCGTGTCGTCGCCCATGCTGCCCATCACCATGTCGTCGCCGCTGCCGCCGGCCCAGGCCCCGCCCGAGGGGTCCTCGGCGGGCGGTGGCGGCGCGGCGGTGCCCAGCGTGACCTCGTAATGCGCCAGCCCGCTCACCACGCTCAGCGCGGCGAAGTCCTCGGCCGTGAGCGGGCTGCCATCGGCGGTGTGCAGCACCAGCGTCTCGTCGCCGTAGACCAGCCGGCCGCCGTCCGGGCGGACCTCGTAGGCGATCTGGCCGGTGGTGTAGAGAAACGCCCATTGCGAGAGGTCGAGCCGGTCCGTGTTCGGGTCGAAATCGGCGATCACGTCCGGGGCGCCATCGGCAGCGAGCACGAAGAGATCGGCGCCATCGCCCCCGGTCAGGGTCTGTTGACCGGCGCCGTCGACAAGGATGTCCTCGCCCGCGCCGCCGGTCACCGCACCGAGCCCCGCGCCCTGCCCCAGGTCTTCGAGATCGACCCTGATGCGGCTCAGCCCACCCTCGCAGCCCGAGGCCGCGAGGATCTCGATCGCCTCACCAATGACCCGTGCGGTCAGCGCGGTGATGCCGGCAAGCGCGCTGTCGGTGTCGTCGGCCAGCGCGTCGAGATGCACGAGGTGCCCGTCGGGTGTGAGGGTCAGCAGGCTGATGCCGCCATCGCTCCCCGAGGCCAGCAGGTAGACCGAGCCGCCGGCCTCCACCGCCTCGAGCCGGGTGATGCCGGCAAAGCGGGTGTCGAGCCCGTCGACCACGTGATCGGCCACGGCGAGGCTGCCGTCGCTGCCCATGGCCAGCACCGTGAGGCTCGACGACCCGGCGGCGCCCACGACGAGGAAGCCCTGCCCGTTCAGCGTCACCGCCTGCAGCGCGGTGACGCCCTGCACCGGCAGCATCTGCTCCACGCCCACCGAGTCCACCGCCGTGAGCCCGCCGCCGGCCCCGATGCGGTAGACGTCGATCCCGTCCTCGAGCGCCGAGCCGGTGACAAGATACTGGCTGCCGCCAAGCGTGATCCGCGCCATGCAGGAGATCCCCGCGCCGTAGCGGGCGTCGCTGTCACCGAGCTGCCCGAGATGGCCGAGGCTGCCGTCCGCCTCGATGCGCAGGATCGACAGCCCCGCGCCGCCGGGCAGGGCAGCGTAGAGCAGGGGGCCCGCAGCGGTCTCCACCGGCAGCAGCAGCACCGCGTCGGCGGCAACCGGGGTAAGACCGAGATAGCTTGCCACGGCGCGGGCGCTGTCCCCGGTGGCAAGCTCCGAGAGCGCCTCGATCAGCACGCTGTCGAGACTGCCGGCCTGCCCGGGCACGCTGACCGCGACCCGCGCCTGCGGCGCCATGGCTGCGCGCGTGACGTCGTTCGCACCGAACGACAGGTTCAGCCGCTCGCCGCTCTGGTAGTTCATCAGCAGGATCTGGTCCCCGAGGTGCAGCATCTCGCCGGAGGTCACCGGCAGATCGTATCCTGTCCCCGACAGCAGAGCCTGAAACGCGAGCTCCGGCATTGCCCGTGCTCTCCCGAAAGCCGCCCCCGCGAGGGGAGTGACAGGGAAGCACGGCGGAGAGGGGAGGGTCATTCGGGCCGAAGCGGGGCGGTTGCGGCGGATTTTCCGCAAAGGCTTCGGAGTGGGGCAGGGTGGGCAACACGGCCCACCCTACAGCGGCTCAGCCTTCGGCCAGCCAGGCCAGCAGGCGGGCCTTCAGCGCCTCGTCGACGCCGGGGCCCTGCAGCACGAGCCGACCGTCCTTGCCGGTGCTCACGCGCACGCCGGGGCGCGGCTCGTCCGGGGCGGGGGCCGGCTCCGCCGCGGGGCGCGCCGGGGCAGGGGGCTCGAGCGCGGCGGCAAGGATCTCCTGCTCGGCCTGCGGCTCTTTCGGGGCGGCCTCGGCCAGCCGCCCGCGCAGCTGCGGCGCAAGGCTTGGGTCGTCCTCGAGTGCCCGCGACAGCGACAGCCCGAGCCGCTCGCTCACCGTCTCGGGGAAGCGCAATGCCCCGTCGAGCGCATGCACGATCGCCAGGAACGAGCCGATCTTCGACCGCTTCGGCCGCGAGGCGGTGTGGAACAGCCGCTGCAGCGCCTGTTTCTCGGTCTCGAACACCCCCTGCGCCACGGCTTTCGCGACGATCCGAGCGCGCTCGTAGTAGCTGAGCCCCACCCGGATCTCGTTTTCCTCGACCATGGCGAGATAGGCGTCCGAGGCCTGGTCGGGGCGGCGCACCAGCGCCAGCACCGAGGCGAAGCGGTCGTCGCCGGTCTCTTCGTGGAGCTGCCGCAGCGCCCGGCAGCGCCGCCAGCCCGAGATCAGCCCGTAGCGTCCGTCCCCGAGGTCGGCGACCTCGATCGGCGCCTGCTGGCCGCGGGCGCGCAGGCTCTCCACCAGCGCGGTCATCTCCTCGTCGTCCACCGCGATGCGGTCGCGCACGAGGTAGTCGACCTGGATGGCGTCGTGCGGCAGGTGCAGCACCATGCGGCCCTCGGCGCGGGCCCGCGACAGGGTCTCGGTGACCTCGTCGAGCGCCGCGCGGGCCGAGGCGGCGCCGGCCATGTCGGCGATCGGCGCCACGCTGCGGGCGGAATCGGCCTGCGGCTCGGAGCCGGCCGGGGCCGAGGTGGGGGCAGGGGCCCCCATCGGGCCCAGCGGGGTCAGGCGTTTGCGTTTCGCCATGGGCTCAGTCTCCTTGGAAGCGGGGCGCGCGGGCGCGAGGCACCGGGACCGGATCAGGGGCCAGATCGGGGCAGGGGGGAGATGTTTCGCACGCGAAACATTTTACCGAATGGTCAAAAATTTCGCGCACAGGCTCTCTGCAGATGTCGGATCGTCTCATTCCGCCGCCTCGCGGGCGGCCAGCTCGTCGCGCCGCCACGCCCCGATCAGCAGCGATTTCATCGCCGCGTAGGTGGCATCGAAGGTCTCGCGACCGCGGGCATAGGTTTCGCGGTTGAAGTCGCGGTAATCGGCCTCGTAGATGCCGCGCACCTGCTCTCCGGCCTGCCCGATGAGCGCGGTGAAGCCCTGCCGGTGCGGGCTCAGCACGTCGCCCATGTAGGCCTGCATCAGCGCCGCGAGCTCCGCCTGCTGGGCGCCGTCGTAGCGGGTGATCACCGCGCGCACCGCGTCCCACTGGAACGCCAGCCCCTCGCGCCCGAGCGCCCGGGCGGCCATGTTCTCGGCCTCCTCGATGCTGGCGAAGGTGGAATGCAACATGTCGAAGAACCGCCCCGTGCTGTCGAACTCGAGGAAGGACGCCCCGAGCGGCACCAGCAGGATGTCCGCCGCCGCCAGCCCGTTGATCGTCAGGTAGCCGAGCGCAGGCGGCGTATCGAGCAGTACGATGTCGTAGGTGTCGAGGATCCCGTCCGCTTCGAACACCTCGGTGAGCGCGTCCCAGAGCTTCCAGCCGCGCCCCTGCATCCGCCAGACCGGGATCTGGAACTCGGCCCAGTAGAGGTTCAGCTGCGCGCCGATCAGGTCGATGTTGGGCCAGTGGGTGGTCTGCACGAGATCCTGCGCCTTGACGTCGAGCGCCTCGGTCAGCGTCTCGTCGAGCGGCTGCGGCGCGTCGCCCCGGTCGAGCCGGCGCTGGTTCTCGATGCGCTGGTACTGCGCGTAATGACGGGCGAGCAGCGGAAAGACCGTCTGCCATTCGTCCTGCACCCTGCCGCCGAAGATCGAGGTCATCGAGCCCTGACTGTCGAGGTCGACCACCAGCACCTTGTAGCCGTCGAGCGCCGCCGACATCGCCAGGTGCGCCGCGGTCGAGGTCTTGCCGACGCCGCCCTTGAAGTTGGCCACGGCGACCATCTTGGCGGGCTGGCCCTTGGGCCGGTAGGGCAGGTACTCCTTGGCCTTCGACCCCTCGGCCCCGAAATGCGCGCGCAGCCGCAGCACCTCGTCTAGGGTGAACCACTTGGCACCGCCGTCGGTCTCGGACCGGCCCTGCGGCAGGTCGGGATGCTGCTTCAGCACGCGGCGGAAATGGGCAGGCGCCACGGGGATCAGGTAGCGGGTGATCTCCCAGGTCGAGAACAGCCGGAGCGCCCGGCCCGCGCCTTCCTCGAGCCCGCGCGAGGCGAGGTCGCTGCGGCCGGCGGCACAGGCCCGGGCGATCGCCTCGAAGCCCTCGGTGGTGGTGGGATGCCCCAGCGCGGCGAGCGCGGCATCGGGGTCGATGTTGAAGTAGGGTGGCAGGCTGCCCCGGGGGTCGGGCTTCATCGAGATCTCTCCATGTGCGCAGTTTCGATCAGAATACGCAAAAACGCGGCACATGGAAGAAAAGACGCGACACGGCTGGCCATCTCCATGATTTTCTAAGCAAATATTCCGCCGGCTGTGACCTGCTTGCAAGGCATGTGAGGGGTGCCTGCAAAAAACTGCTGTTATGAATCTTGTTATATTTATTGTTACGGGATCCACGCGGTTCTAGCAAAGCCTTGATTTGCAGAGGTTTCAGGTCGCAGCCAAGGACAAGGGCGACTCTGATCCGACGTTGATGCGACTCCGATCCCACGAGCCGGCGACTCCGATCCGACGTTGCCGCCGCTGGACGCATGCCCCGCCGCCGCGTAGTCTGGTGTCACTGAAACCCCGAAGCGGGCGGGGCCGGAGCAGGGCCCCCAAGGACACAAGAACACGGGCAGGACAGGGGCGCCGCCGCGAGCCGCGCGGCACATGAGGCAACCCCGAAAGGACAGGCAGGCAGGTGACCGGCAAGGCCATCACGGATCCTCCAGGGCTCTTGCCCGACCGCCACCCCACGGCCGACTTCTTCGTCTGCGACGTCTTCGACGCCGTACCCAAGGACGACATGGGCACCATGGAGCATCCGCTCTTCTCGCTCTCGACCCGGCCCGACCGGCGCATCCTCACCTACGAGCACAACGGCACCGAGGTGCAGGTGACGCCCAGCGTGAAGGGTCGCGCCACGATCCACGACAAGGACATCCTGATCTACTGCATCAGCCAGCTGATGGCGGCGCTCAACGCCGGCCGCGCGGTGGGCCGGGTGCTGCACCTCAAGGCCTACGACCTGCTGGTCGCCACCAACCGCGACACCAGCGGCGACAGCTACGCCCGGCTGCGCGAGGCCTTCGAGCGGCTGGCCGGCACCCGCATCACCACCAACCTCGCCGCCGGCGACTACGAGACCACCTCGGGCTTCGGCCTGATCGAGAGCTGGGAGATCGTGCGCCGCTCGCGCGGGGGGCGGATGGTCAGCGTCGTGGTCACCCTCTCGGAATGGATCTACCAGGCGGTGCTGGCGAAATCCGTGCTCACCCTCAACCGCGACTACTTCCGGCTGCGCAAGCCGATCGAGCGACGGGTCTACGAGCTGGCGCGCAAGCACTGCGGCCGCCAGCCCGAGTGGCGGGTCGGCCTGCCGACGCTGCACAAGAAGGCGGGCTCGACGGCGCCGCTGCGGGTGTTCCGTGCCGCCGTCCGCCGGATGATCGAGGAGAACGGCCTGCCCGACTACCTGCTCGCGGAAGAAGAGGGCGACCTCATCCGCATCACCCGCCGTCGCGCCGACCCCAAGGGGGCGGTGCAGATCCCGCCGCTCGATCCCGAGGTGCTCGACGAGGCCCGCGCGCTTGCCCCCGGCGAAGACGTCTACGCGCTCGAGGCGCAATGGCGCGCCTGGTGGGCCGACAGCGGCCGCAAGCGGCTGTCGAACCCGGGGCGTGCCTTCCTCGGCTGGCTCAAGGCCCGGCGCTGAGCCAGCCCCGGCGGGGCGGACATGCACCCGGTCTTCCCGCCGCGCACGGGCGCGTGTAGGACTGGGCGCAACGCATCGTATCGAAGGGTTCCTTTTCATGCTCGACATCCAGCCCACCGCCCTGCCCGGGGTGCTGATCCTGACCCCGCGCCGCTTCGGCGACGCGCGCGGCTTCTTCAGCGAAAGCTGGAACGCGAAGCGCATGGCCGAGCACGGGCTGCACTTCGACTTCGTCCAGGACAACCACTCGCTCTCGGCGCAGGTCGGCACGGTGCGCGGCCTGCACTTCCAGTCGCCGCCGCATGCCCAGGACAAGCTGGTGCGCTGCGGCCGGGGGCGGCTCTTCGACGTGGCCGTCGACATCCGCAAGGGCAGCCCGACCTACGGCCAGTGGGTCGGCGAGGAGCTGAGCTTCGAGAACGGCCGCCAGCTGCTGGTGCCGGCGGGCTTCCTGCACGGCTTCGTCACCCGCGAGCCCGACACCGAGATCTGCTACAAGTGCACCGACTACTACGCGCCCGAGTGCGACGGCGCGGTGCGCTGGGACGATCCCGACATCGGCATCGACTGGGGGCTCGCGGGCGAGGCGGTCCTGTCCGACAAGGATGCCGCGGCACCGCTGCTTGCCGACTTCGACAGCCCCTTCACCTACGCGGGAGCCTGATCGCATGAAGATCCTCGTGACCGGCGGCGCCGGCTTCATCGGCTCGGCGGTGGTGCGCCGGGCCATCGCCAAGGGCCACCAGGTGGTCAACCTCGACGCGCTGACCTATGCCGCCTGCCTCGACAACGTGGCGAGCGTGGCGGACGACCCGGGCTACGCCTTCGAGCAGGCCGACATCCGCGACCGCGCGGCGCTCGACCGGATCTTCGCCGCGCATGACCCCGACGCGGTGATGCACCTGGCGGCGGAATCCCACGTCGACCGTTCCATCGACGGCCCCGGCACCTTCATCGAAACCAACGTCATGGGCACCTTCCAGATGCTGGAAGCCGCCCGCGCCCACTGGGTGCAGAAGGGCCGCCCCGAGAGCTTCCGCTTCCACCACATCTCGACCGACGAGGTCTTCGGCTCGCTGCCCGCCGACCCGCAGGTGCAGTTCACCGAGGATACGCCCTACGATCCGCGCTCGCCCTATTCCGCCTCCAAGGCCGGCTCGGACCATCTGGTGCGGGCCTGGCACGAGACCTACGGCCTGCCGGTGGTGCTGACCAACTGCTCGAACAACTACGGGCCCTTCCACTTCCCCGAGAAGCTGATCCCGGTGATCATCCTCAACGCGCTGGCCGGCAAGCCGCTGCCGATCTACGGCGACGGCTCGAACGTGCGCGACTGGCTCTACGTCGAGGATCACGCCGACGCGCTGCTGCTCGCGGTCGAGAAGGGCACGGTCGGGCGCAGCTACAACATCGGCGGCGAGAACGAGCGCTCGAACCTCGAGCTGGTGAAGACGCTCTGCGCCATCCTCGACCGGATGCGCCCCAGGGACGCCGGCTCCTACGCCGACCAGATCACCTTCGTCACCGACCGGCCCGGGCACGATGCCCGCTACGCCATCGACCCCGCGCGCATCCGCGAGGAGCTGGGCTGGCGGCCCTCGGTCACCGTCGAGGAGGGGCTCGAGAAGACCGTGGCCTGGTATCTCGACAACGAGCCCTGGTGGCGGGCGCTGCAGGACCGGCAGGGCGTGGGCGAGAGGCTCGGGGTCAAGGCGTGACCTCAGGCCGCGACGACGACCCGCTCGCGCCGCTCGGCGCGGCGCTGCGTGCCCCCGACGGCGGCGATCTCGCCGCGCGGATCGAGGCCGGGCTGGCGGCGCTGCCCGAGGGGCAGGAAGCACTCGGCGACGTGCTGCGGCTGATCCTGCTGCGCCGCGCCGAGGAGGACCTCGCCCACCGCGTCGCGCTGCAGAAGAGCCAGGCGATGCTGCGCCACCTGCGCCAGGCGCCGCCGCCGCAGCGGCTCGCCGGCGAGGCGCGGGGGCTCTCGGCGCTCTACGCCGAGGCGCTGCGCGCGTTGCCCGAGGAGACCGCCGCGCAGCTCTTCGATGCCGACGACTACCTCGCCCGTCACCCGGACGTGGCGCAGGCCGGGGTCGGGGGGCTCGCCCACTACCTGGCCAGCGGCGCCGCCGAGAGCCGCCGGCCCGGCGGTCTCGACGCGGCTCTCTCGGGGCTCGACGAGGCCGGAGGCCCGCCGGCCACGCTGCCCGACCTGCTGGCCCGGCAACGGCCGCGCTTCCTGTTCGAATGCGCCCCCGAGCTGCGCGCGGCGCTGCTCGCGCAGGTCGGCCGGCGCCCGCCTAGGGTCAGCGTCGTGCTGCCCACCCGCGACCGCGCCCACATCCTGCCGCGCGCCGTGGCCTCGGCGCTGCTGCAGTCGGTCGCCCCGCATGAGGTCATCGTCGTCGACGACGGCTCGACCGACGGCACGCCCGAGATGCTGCGCGCCCGCTTCCCCGAGGCGCTCGACGAGGGCCGGCTGCGGCTCGTCGTGCAGCCGCCCGCAGGAGTGGCGGCGGCGCGCAACGCCGGGCTCGCCGCGGCGACGGGCGAGCTCGTCGCCTATCTCGACAGCGACAACAGCTGGGAGCCCGACCACCTGCTGGCCGCCTGCTCGGCGCTCGCCGCCTCGCCCGAGCATGGCGCGGTCTATACCGCCACCGCGCGCCACAACCTCGATGCCGGCTGGAGCGACCTGCTCTGGGCGCGCTGGGACCGGGCGGCGCTGGTGCGCGAGAACTACATCGACCTCAACTGCTTCGTGCATCACCGCAGCCTGACCGAGCGTCTCGGCGGTTTCGACACCGGGCTCACCCGGCTGGTCGACTGGGAGCTGATCCTGCGCCTGACCGACGGGCTGCCGCCGCTGGCGGTGCCGCTGGTCACCGCGCATCACGTGGTCGCCGGTCCAGTGCTCGGCAACATCACCGCCCGCGAACCGCTCGGGCCGAACCTCGCGCGGATCCGGGCCAGGTTCGGCGGCGGGCCACAGGACGGCGGCGCGGACGACGGGCCGCGTTGACACCGCCCCGCCGCCGGTCTTCGATGCAGGGCCGCAGGCCGATCACGTTTCACGAGGAGACCCCCATGCCCCAGACCCCGGCCGAAGAGCAGATCGCGCTGCTGCGCCGCGCCGACGTGGTGAACACCGCCTGGTACCTGACGCGCTACCCCGACGTGCAGCTCGCGGGCATGGACCCGGTGGCGCATTACGTCCGCTACGGCGCCGAGATGGGCCGCGACCCGGGGCCGAACTTCCGCACCGACTGGTATCTCGAGCACAACCCCGAGGCGGCCGAGAGCGATCTCAACCCGCTGCTGCACTACGTGCTCTACGGCCAGCCGCAGGGGCTGCAGGCGGCTCCGCCCGATGCCGCCGCCGGCCGTCGCCGGGCGCTGCGCCGCATCGAGATCCTGACCGGTCGGCTGACCACGCTCGGCGTCACCGTGCCGCCGCTCAACGAGCTCGCCTGGCTGGCGCGCACCGCCCCCGACCCGGTGGTCCGCGCCACCGCCGGCGCCGAGGTGGCGCTCTGGCACCTGCGCGAGGGCGGCGAGCCGGCGCTGCGCTCGGCGCAGGCAAGCATCGCGCGGGCGCAGACCGAACCAGGGCTGCCCGACGCGCTCGCCGACCGGCTGACGCTGATGGAGATGCTGGCGCTGTACGCGCTGTCGGGGCTGGAGCCCGGCGCCCGCGATCGCGCCAGGGCGATCCTCGAGCGGGCGCAGGCCGGCAACCGGCTGAGCGCCGACCTGCTGCTGGCCTGGGCCAACCTGCAGGACGAGCCGGGCGAGCGGCTGTTCTGGGTCAACCAGGCGCTGGCCGAGGCCGGCATCCCGCCGCTGGCGCTGCGCGAGGGCGAGGGCGCGCTCTACGACCGGCTGACCAGCGCGGTGCCGCTGCCGGCGGTGGAAGAGGGGCCGAAGGTCTCGGTGCTGCTGGCCGCGCATGACGCGGCGCGGACCCTGCCGACGGCGCTGCGCGCGTTCTCCGAGCAGACCTGGCGCAACCTCGAGATCCTCGTCATCGACGACGCCAGCCGGGACGACACCGCCGCCGTCGCCGAGGCGGCGGCCGAAGCCGACCCGCGCATCCGGGTGCTGCGGCTCGAGGCGAACGTCGGCGCCTACCGCGCCCGCAACGCCGGGCTCGAGGCCGCCACCGGCGATTACGTCACCGTGCATGATGCCGACGACTGGACCCACCCCGAGCGCATCGAGCGCCAGGTCCGGCTGCTCGAGGCGCGGCCCGAGCTCGTCGGCTGCCTGTCGCAGATGGCGCGCGGCGGCGAGGACCTGCGCATCACCCGGCTGCGCGCCAACGGTCGGCTGGTGCTCTACAACATGGCCTCCTTCCTGTTCCGCCGTGCCCCCGTGCGCGAGCGGCTCGGCTGCTGGGACACGGTGCGCTTCGGCGCCGACAGCGAGCTGGTGCGCCGCTGCCGCAAGGTCTTCGGCGCGGCGGCGGTGGCCGAGATGGAGACCGGCCCGCTGACCATCCAGCGCGACGGCGGCGGCGCGATCACCGAGAACCCGGTGACCGGCATCCAGGGCTTCTACTACGGCGCGCGTTTCGAGTATTTCGATGCGCAGGGCCACCATCACCGCAGCGGCGGCACGCTGCGCTACACCGGCGATCCCGACGCGCGGCCCTTCGCGGTGCCGGCGCTGATGACCGATCCCGGCCGGCTCGAGGCGGGGCTCTTCGACGCCATCTACGTGGGCGATTTCCGGCTCGAGACACCGGAGCTGCACGCGATGCTGGCCGAGATCGCGGCCCGCCGCGCGCGCGGCGAGCGGGTCGGCATCGTGCCGTATTACGATGTCGAGCTCGACACCGGCCGGCTCGAACTCTGCGACAGCTTGCGCGCGCAGGTCGACGGCGAGACGCTGGTGGTTCTGGTCTACGGCAACAGCGCCGCCTGCCGCGAGCTGATCGGACCCGACATCACCGACCGGCAGCTGCGCCAGCGCTACACGCCCGAGGTCACCCTGCTGGGCTGAGCGCCGGGGCGGGGCTGTCGCAGACCCCGGCCAGCGCGGCCTCGAGCGCTTGGGCGAGCCGGTCGTACTCGGCCCGAAGGATCGCCGGATCGGCGAAGAGCGCCGCCATCCGGCGCTGCGCCGCCATGTAGGGCGCGGGGTCGGTGGTGGCCGGGTCCCAGCTATCGATCGCCGCCGCTGCCTCGGCAGGGGGAAGCCCCTTGAGGTCCCAGAGCCCGCCCTCCGGCAGGAGCTCGTGCAGGCGGTGGCCGGGGCCGGCCTCGACCAGCGGCACCGCGCCCATGGCCAGCGCGTCGAAGGGTTTCTCGGTGATGTAGTCCGGGTGCAGCGTGTTCTCGATGGCCGAGAACAGCCGGCACTGCCCGTCGAGCCGCACCAGCTTGTCGAGATGCCAGTCGCGCAGCGCCTGCCGCCGGGGGCCGGGCTGCCAGCCGTGCCCGAGCCGCAGGCTGCGCGTTCCGCAGGCCCGTGCGATCCGGGTGCGGCGCGACGACAGCCCCGCCACGCCGGCCTGCGGAAAGCCGCGGTCGTATTTCGGATCGTCCCGCGCCTCGGCCATGAAGCCCGCCTGCCAGGGCGCCGCCGCCCAGAGCGCGCGCCAGCGCTCGGCACCGCGTGCGGCGTTGCGGGCGAAGAGCCCGGCGTAGCGGCGGGCATAGGCGGGATCGGTCAGCAGGAAATAGGGGATGCGGTCGAAGCGGTAGATGTCGCTCGTCAGGTGGGTGAGCCGGGTGAAGCGCAGCGGCCCGCGGGAGGTCTCGCGCGTGCCCTCCCGGGCCAGCGGATCGGGGTCCCAGACGGTGTCCCAGAACGGCTCTTCCGAGAGTAGCACCAGTCTCTGGTCCGGCCCGATCCGGGCCTTCAGCACCTCGGCGTGGCGGTCGAGGTCCTTGGTGTGGCTCACCGCCACGATCTCGGCCCGGGCGATGTCGTCCACGACCTCGATGCGGCCGGCGCAGGCGGCGCGGATCGCCGGGTAGGCCAGCGGTTGGCGGTGGGCGTAGTCGCCGAAGGGGCAGAGACGGATCATGCGGGGGACAGTGCAGTCGGGGGCGGGGCCGGCACGACCCCGCCCGGTGGCGCGTCAGCTGCGCGCGTAGATGTCTTCGTAGCGGACGATGTCGTCCTCGCCGACGTAGGAGCCGGTCTGCACCTCGATCAGCACCATCGGCACCTTGCCGGGGTTCTCCATCCGGTGCACGCAGCCGAGCGGCAGGTAGACGCTCTCGTTCTCGGTCACCAGCTTCACCTCGTCGTCGACGGTCACCCGCGCGGTGCCCTCGACCACGATCCAGTGCTCGGACCGGTGGTAGTGGCTCTGCAGCGACAGCGCGGCGCCGGGGTGCACGTGGATCCGCTTCACCTGGAAGCGGTTGCCGATCACCAGGCTCTCGAACCAGCCCCAGGGGCGGTGGTCCACCGGGAAGCTCGTCGCCTGCTTGGCGCCGCGTTCCTTGAGCGCGCTCACCGCCTCCTTGACGCGCTGCGCCTCGGACTTGTGGGCGACCAGCACCGCGTCGTTCATGGCGACGGCCATGATGTCCTCGAGCCCGATGCCCACCAGCTCCAGCTCGGGGGTCTCCGAGCGCAGCAGCGTGTCGCGGCAGTCGATGGCGGTGGCATGCTCCGAGGTCACGTTGCCGGCGTCATCGGGGCCGCTCTCGAGCCAGACCGCGTCCCAGCCGCCGAGGTCGGACCAGCCGGCGCCGTAGGGCATCACCGCGAGGTTGTCGGCCTTCTCCATGATCGCGTAGTCGATCGAGATGTCGGGCAGCGCCGTCCAGGGCTCGGGCGCGAGCCGGGTGAAGCCGAGGTCGGTCTGCGCGCTCTCGAGCGCCGCGCGCACGCCGGCGAGCAGCTCGGGGGCATGGGCCTCGTAGGCGGCGACGATGGTCTTCGCGGCGAACAGGAAGATGCCCGCGTTCCACAGGAAGTTGCCGGCGACCAGCATCTCGGCGGCGCGCTCGGCGTCGGGCTTCTCGACGAAGCGAGCCAGCGGCTGCGGGCTGTCGGCGGCGGGATCGGCGCCCCCGGCGAGCTCGAGGTAGCCGTAGCCGGTCTCGGGCCGGTCGGGGGTGATGCCGAAGGTCACCAGCCGGCCATCGGCGGCGGCGGGGGCGGCGGCCTCGATGGTGGCGCGGAAACCGGCCGCGTCGGGGATCACGTGGTCGGAGGGCGCGACCAGCATGAGCGCCTCGGGATCTTTCGCCTCTAGGGCGAGCGCCGCGGCCAGCACGGCGGGGGCGGTGTTGCGCCCCTCGGGCTCGATCAGGATCGCCTGCGGCGCCTGCTCGATGGCGGCGAGCTGCTCGGTCACGATGAAGCGGAACGGGTCGCCCGTCAGGATCATCGGGGCGGCGAAGCCCGCGCCGGAAAGGCGGCGTGCCGAGGCCTGGAACAGGCTTTCCTCGCCCATCAGCTTCGCGAACTGCTTAGGATAGGACTTGCGCGACAGCGGCCACAACCGCGTGCCGGACCCGCCGCAGAGAAGAATGGGATGGATCATCTAATGGGCTCCGTCGAATGAACTTGAGGCCGGCACGGCCCCCTGTCGGCCCGTGCCCTTTCTCGCTTTCTAGTTGCCCAAAGGTTTCTGCCGATGCAATACGCTATCCCCAGTGACCCGACTGCGGCGCCGGATGTTGCGCATATGTCCGGGCAAGGCGGTTGCGGTGATGCAATATTTTGAGCAGGGTCTGCTGGACCCACGGTATTTGAGACAGGCACCTAAATGAACGCACAGCATCTCGGCGGATCGGCAGGGCAGGGGGCGCAGATCGATCTCTGCGAGCGCCTGAAGCGCCAGAACGAGACGATCCTCGCGCAGAACACTGCGCTGGCCATGAAGCAGAGCGAGATGCGCCGCCTCGTCGAGGACCTCAAGGCCCGCAAGGCCCCCGCGGAGACGCCAGACACCGCCGCGCTCGAGGCCGAGAACGCGCGGCTGTCGGACGCGCTGGCGCAGCGTGCCCACGAGCTCGGGGTGCTGACCCGCAAGCTCGAGGAGGCCCGCGCCGAGGACCCCCGCACCATGGCCGAGCTGCGCGCCGAGCTCGAGGAACTGCGCGGCTACACCGCCGGCCTCGAGTACACCCACCTGACGGTGCTCACCAGCACCAGCTGGCGGCTCACCCGGGCGCTGCGCGGGCTCGTGCGGCGGCTCAAGGGGCAGCCGCGCCCGGCGCCCTTCGCGCCGCGGTTCCTAGATTACAACGGCTGAGCCTGCCCTTCGAGATCGGAAGTTCCCAGTTCATGACCAGTCCCGAAAGCGTGTCCCAGCCGGGTGTTTCCCGAACCGCGATGCTGAGCTGGCACGGCCCGGCCGCCGCCGACCGTGCGCTCGCCGCCTGGCTCGGCGTGCCGAGCGTGGCCGAGATCGACGATGTCGCCGCCGCGCTGGCGGAAGACGAGCGCTGCCGCGCGGTGCTGATCTGTCCCGCACCGCTGCCCGAGCTGTCCCGGGCGCTGGCCTCGGGCACTCCCGCCGCGCGGGCGCTGGCCGACTGGTGCGAAACCGCCCGCGCGCTGCTGGTGCTGCAGCGCCGCCACCGCCGCCGCCTGCGCATCGTCTCGACCGGCGCCCCCGAGGCGCTCGGCGACTGGCTCGAGCTGGCGCCTGCCGGTCCGCCGCCGCAGCCCGACTGGCCCGACGCGCTGCAGGCGCTGCTGGCCCGCAGCCTGCTGATGTCGTCGCCCGAGGCGCGTGGCATGGCCGAGGAACTCGAGGCCGCCGGCGCCGGGGCGCTGCTCGGTCGGGTCGACACCGACGCCGCCCTCGCGGCGGCCGCCGACCTGCGCCGCGCCGCCGCCGAGGCGGGGGGGCTGCGCGAGGGCCGCCGCCGGCTGCTGCGCCAGGTCTTCGAGATCGAGGCCGAGATCAGCCGGGCGCGGTTCCGCGAGACCGCGCTCGAGGCGCGGGTGGCCGATCTCGATGCCCGTCTCGCGACCGCCGGCGGGGCGCAGGCCGAGCTCGACCGCAGCCGCGCCACCGAGGGGCAGCTGCGCGACAACCTCGCCGAGAGCCGGCGCCGGCTCGCCCATGTCGAGACCCGCCTGCAGGAAACCGAGGGCCGGCTCGAGGCCGCCGAGACCGAGCGCGACCGTCTGGCGCGCAGCAACCTGCAGCTCGGCGAGGGGCTGGACAGCCAGCAGGCCCTGCTGCGCGAGGCCGAGACCCGCGCCGAGGCACTGACCGACCAGCTCGTCGCGCTGCACGGGGTGCGCGAGGAGCTCGAGACCTGGTTCTTCCGCGCCCAGGCGGAAGAGAGCCGCCGCGCGCAGGAGGCCGAGGCCGCCGGGGCGGCGCAGGCCTCGCTGCAGAGAAGCGTCGAGCTGCAGCGCGTGGCGCTCGAGGACCGCGAGGCGCGGCTGGCGCGCGCCGAGGCGGAGCTTGCCCGTTACCGCGCCGGCTGGCTGGCCCGGCTCGGGGGCCTCTTCGGCCGGAAGGAGCGCTGAACATGCAGGACTGGACGCAGGACATCGCGGCATGTGCCGCCGAGGGCCGGCTGGGCACGGTGCTGCACATCGGCGCGGGCGAGGCCACGGAACTGCCCGCCTGTCTCGAGGCCGGGGCGGACCGGGTGCTGCTGGTCGAGCCGGACCCGCAGCAGATCGGCACCCTGCGCGGGCCGGCGGCGCGGGATCCCGAGCGGGTCGTGCCGATCGAGGCGGCGCTGGCCGTCACGACCGGGCGGGCGCCGTTCCAGCGGCTCAACCTGGCGGCGCTCTCGGGGCTCGAGCTGCCCGGGGCGCTGCGCGAGATCTTTCCCGGGCTGCGGGTCACCGCCACGCCCGAGGTCGACACGCTGTCCCCCGCCGATCTCGCGGCGCGGATCGCGCCCGATCTCGAGGGCGAGGGCGGCCACCTGCTGCTGCTCGATGCGCCGCAGGTGGCGGAGCTGGCGCTGCACGGGCTGGCCGAGGCCGGGCTGCTGATGCGCTTCGACCAGCTGTTGCTGCGGGTCTCTGACGGCCCGGTCTGGGCCGGTGGCGGCAGCGCCGAGACGCTTCTCGAATGGCTGCGCGGGCAGGGGTTCGCGGTGGTCTCGCAGGATCGCGCCGACCCGGATTTCGCCCGGGTGGTGCTCCGGCTCGACCGTGCCGCGATGGCCACCCGCAAGCTCTCCGGCGAAAACGCCGAGCTGCGCCGGGCGCGCGACGCCGCGCAGGCCGAGATCGCCGCGTTGCAGGCCTCGGTC